>ENA-UOOI01000682-UOOI01000682.1-fermentation-metagenome-genome-assembly--contig:-NODE-682-length-41670-cov-3.514214_pt1 | contig 41670 bp, 41 predicted proteins | sample MGYA00245779_ERZ724027 | MGnify/ENA primary metagenome ERZ724027 (study PRJEB28704, sample SAMN03018318) | fermentation metagenome | biome: anthropogenic terrestrial biome; feature: soil; material...
GGAAAACGGATTTGTTCCCGCTCTGCCTACGGAAAAAGTGGATGTCATCTATCTTTGCTCCCCCAACAACCCTACCGGTACCGTACTGAACAAGGATCAGCTGAAGGTTTGGGTGGATTATGCCAATGCCAATGATGCGATCATTCTCTTCGATGCAGCTTATGAAGCCTTTATCGTAGAGGATAACATTCCTCACAGCATCTATGAGGTGGAGGGCGCGAAAACCTGTGCCATCGAATTCCGCAGCTACTCCAAAACCGCTGGCTTTACCGGAACGCGCTGCGGCTTCACCATAGTGCCTAAGGCACTGGAGCGGAAAGGCGTCAGCCTGAATGCTATGTGGAACCGCCGCCAGACTACTAAATTCAACGGTACTGCCTATATCATTCAGCGTGCCGCAGAAGCGGTTTACACCGAGGAAGGTCAGAAGCAGGTCCGGGAGAACATTGCCTACTACCAGAAGAATGCCCAGGTGATCAAGGACGGTCTGGCCAAGGCGGGTCTGGAAGTGTATGGTGCGGTGAATTCCCCCTATGTCTGGGCAAAGACGCCTGACGGAATGCCCAGCTGGGATTTCTTTGACCTGCTGCTGGACAAAGCCAACGTGGTGACCACGCCGGGTGCCGGCTTTGGCCCTCACGGGGAAGGCTATATCCGCCTGACCGCCTTTGGTGACGCGGGACTGACTGTAGAAGCGGTGGATCGGGTAGCGAAGCTGCTGAAGGGCTGATCATACTTGCCCGTACTGACGGGTGATAATTGAACGAAAACTGTAACTGGTGTCTCAACGGGGACGCAGCTCAAGTTTGCTGCACCCTGCTGAGGCACCTTCATCGTTAAGAGGGAACGATGATGATGGAAATGAGAACCGAAACGACAATGCCTGCCCAAGCCTATACGACCCCAGATTTGAGCATGATGCCTGCGGCATCGGCACCGTTGTAGATATTAAGGGAAGAAAGAGCCACGCCAAAGTAGACAACGCATTGAAAATCGTAGAAAGGCTGGAGCACCGCACCGGTAAGGAGGCGGAAGGCAAAACCGGAGACGGCGTGGGAATCCTGATCCAGATTTTCCATAAGTTCTTTTCGAAGTGGACAAAGAGGAAAGGCTATCCTTAGGCGGAGAGCGAGATTATGGGATCGGTATGTTTTTATTCCCCTAGGACACGCTGCACCGCAGTCAGGCCAAGAAGAGGTTGAGATCATAGTGGAGAAGGAAGGAATGCAGTTCCCGGGCTGGCTTTTGACCAGAAATTCTATGTTGCCCGGCAGCTCTTTGAGCAGTCTAATGATAACACCTATGACCAGGCATGTGGCGGCAACGGGATCGCCGTTAGGCAAGGAAATTCTGGAGAAGTTTGTGATCTATTTGCCCAACTTTAAAAAGATCATGCCCCGGGATTACAACCGGATGCGGAAAGAAATTGCCAAGGCAGAGGAAAAGGGCTTCAGCCATGAGCAGGCAGAGGCAGAAGCTTTCTATGCCAGTCTGAGTCACTAAGAGGAGGGGGGAACAATGGGAAAACTCACAGGTTTGATGGACTTTGTCCGCAAGCGAATCCGGCGGTTGATCCGGCAAAGCGGATCAGAAACTTTAAGGAGTTCCGCCCGATGCTTTCGGTAGATGAGTGAATGGAACAGGTGTTCATGGCAGGAGATATGCACCGTGGGCAGTCTCTGGTGGTATGGTGCGTGACAGAAGGCCGTGCCGCTGCCCGGGAGGTGGAGGAATACCGGATCTGTAAGCAGTGGAACGGGGGTGGTAACCCTTGACGAATGTACCATAACGTGGTATCTTATAACGCGAGATGTCTTTAAGACGGTACAGAGCTGCCGACAAGGTGTCACTCATGAAGGATATTATACTGTGGAGTTCTGCGCTGCTGACACCATAGCATTATTATGACGACACGAAAGCCTTGTCTGGGTTTAGACAAGGCTTTTCTTTTTGCCGGGGAGGCGATCACAGTTGGGCGGAACAAAGAAAGCACAGATTATGGACGCGGCTGCCATGGAGCGGACGCTGCTTCGGATTGCGCACCAGATTGTAGAAAAAAATCATGGTACCCATGGGCTGTGCTTGGTTGGAATCAAAACCCGGGGCGTACCGTTGGCACAGCGGTTGGCGCAGAAGATTGCGCAGATGGAAGGGAGCGCAATTCCAGTTGGGCAGTTGGATATTACGCTGTACCGGGATGACCTGACCACCATTAGTGATATGCCGGTGGTCAGTGATACCAGGATTCCGTTTCCAGTGGCCCAGCGAACTGTGGTGCTGGTGGACGATGTGATTTTCACCGGACGGACAACCCGGTCTGCAATGGATGCGGTGATTGCGCTGGGTCGGCCGACCAGCATACAGCTCTTTGCCCTGATTGACCGAGGTCACGCGGAGCTGCCCATCAAGGCCAACTATGTGGGCAAGCATGTCCCCACTGCCCGCAGCGAGATTGTCTCCGTGAAGGTAGCGGAAATAGATGGAGAAGACAATGTGACCATTTTGGGCAGAGTCTGAAGCACTCAGACTGCCTTTGATGATAAAATCCAAAGCAAAAAGTACAGAAAGAAAAAGAGGAGAAAAAATGAAGAAAGAGAAACCAATTGTGGGAACGCAGGGGATCTATGATGCAACCGTCCTGGGTGTGCCCAGAATGCTAGTGCTGGGCATCCAGCATATGTTTGCCATGTTCGGTGCAACCGTTCTGGTTCCCGCCCTCACCGGTCTGAGCGTATCTGCCACCCTGCTGTTCGCCGGTCTGGGCACCCTGTTGTTCCACTTCCTGTCCAAGGGAAAAGTGCCTGCATTCCTGGGTTCTTCCTTTGCGTTCTTGGCTGGCTACTGGGCCATTGCCCCCAACAAGGAACCGGAACTGCTGCCTTATGCCTGTTTCGGCGTGGCGGTGGCGGGGCTGCTCTATATCATCCTGTCTGCGCTGTTCCGTGCCTTCGGCGTAAGGAAAGTCATGCGGTTCTTCCCGCCTATCGTCACCGGTCCGGTGATTATCTGCATCGGTCTGACCTTGTCCTCCGGTGCCATTAACAACTGCGCTTCGAACTGGTGGATCGCGCTGATTGCCATCGCTGTGGTTATTGTTTGCAATATCTGGGGCAAGGGTATGATTAAGATCATCCCCATTCTGCTGGGTGTGATCGTATCCTATATTGTTGCCGCTGTCACTGGCAATGTGGACTTTTCCGTAGTGGCAAACGCACCTTGGTTGGGTCTGCCCTTTTCCTATGATTCCACCATATTTGCACTGTTCCCCAACTGCGATACCTCTCTGCTGATCACCTCTGTGATTACCATTGCGCCCCTGGCCATCGCTACCATGGTGGAACACATTGGCGATATCTGCGCCATTAGCTCTACCTGTGAGCGGAATTATTTGGAGGATCCTGGCCTCCACCGCACCCTGTTGGGTGATGGTCTGGCAACCACCCTGGCCTCCCTGTTCGGCGGTCCGGCTAACACTACTTATGGTGAAAACACCGGTGTTCTGGCACTGTCTCGTGTCTACGATCCCCGCGTGATTCAGATTGCTGCCTGCCTGGCGATCCTGTTCTCCTTCTCTCCCAAATTTGCAGCACTGGTCAGTGCAATGCCCGTGGCAACGATGGGTGGCGTGAGCCTGATCCTGTACGGCATGATTTCCGCTGTGGGCGTGCGCAATATCGTGGAGAATAAAGTCGACTTTACCAACAGCCGCAACGTAATCATTGCTGCGTTGATCATGGTTCTGTCCATCGGCATTGCATTCTCTGAAGCAGGCACCGTTGTATTCACCGTAGGCGGTGCAACCATCAGCCTGTCTGGTTTGGCAGTTGCTTCTATCGTTGGCATCGTGCTCAATGCAATCCTGCCCGGCAAGGATTACGAGTTCGGTGTGGACGATCAGGGTGACACTGCGGTTAATTTCAAAGTCTGATCCCGTACTTAAATTAATTAAGTTGATTTGGCCCGGCGCAGCCAGCGCCGGGCTTTTCATTTGCGAAGCAGTGTGATACAATGGCGATCAGAAAGGGACGGTTACAATATGAATTCAAAAATTAAGGCCATTTTTTATATTATTTTCTCTGCCTTTTGCTTTGCTTGGATGAACGCCTTTGTGCGTCTGGCGGGCGATCTTCCCAGTGTGGAGAAGAGCTTTTTTCGAAATCTAGTGGCGGCGTTTGTAGCTATGTTCATTCTATGGCGGGAGGGAAAAGGAATTTCCATCGCACGGGAAAACCTGCCCTTCCACCTGCTTCGGTCGATCTTGGGGACCATTGGCATTCTGTGCAATTTCTATGCAGTGGATCATTTGGTGCTGTCCAACGCATCTATGCTGAATAAAATGTCTCCTTTTTTTGTACTGATATTTTCATACTTCATATTGAAGGAAAAACTGACCCCCTTCCAGATCGCGGCAGTTGCCGCAGCCTTTGTAGGCAGTCTGTTTGTGGTCAAACCGACCCTGAACAACCTGGATCTGGCGCCTTCCTTAATCGGTTTGTGCAGTGGAATTGCAGCCGGCGGTGCCTACTGTATGGTGCGGGTGCTGGGGCTCCGTGGGGAGCGGAGCAGTGTAATCGTGTTATTTTTCTCAGTCTTTTCCTGTCTGTCCGTAGTACCCTGGCTAATTTTCCACTTCCAGCCCCTGACCGGACACCAACTGGCCATGCTCATCGGTGCGGGAATTGCGGCCACAGGAGGGCAGTACGGGATTACCCTGGCCTATACCCACGCGCCGGCACGAGAGGTGTCCGTTTATGACTACTCTCAAATTATTTTTGCTGCTGGATTAGGCTACTTATTCTTCTCCCAGATTCCAGATCACTGGAGCATTGTGGGGTATGTACTGATCGTAGGAGCTGCCCTGGTAATTTTTCTGTACAACAACGGCCATCCACCCTTCCGTAAGCATGTAAAGCTGGATGGGGTAAACCAACCGGAGAATGGAGCGTAATATGCCGGACTATTTGAAACTAACAGCTCGGCCAGATGAATTGCGGGCGATGAGCAGCCTGGCTCTGGCACATATGGGAGACGGCGTATATGAAATTCTGGTTCGTGGTTGGCTGTGCACCCATGGACGCGCCACCTGTGGCAATCTTCACAAGGAGACAGTTGCGATGGTTCGGGCAGAAGCCCAGGCGGTGGCGGTGAAAAAAATCCTGCCGCTACTAACCGAGGACGAAGAAGCGGTTTACCGGCGGGGGAGAAATGCCCAAGTGCATTCGATTCCGAAAAGTGCCAGCCGTGGAGAATATGCTCGGGCAACGGCTTTGGAAGCGTTGTTTGGTTGGCTGTACCTCCAGGGGCGGCTGGAACGGATCAATGAACTGTTTGGAAGGATCATGGACGAGGAAGGATGAGGTGAGGATATGCCAATGGATGCAGCCTGCCTAGCCGGTGTGGTGCAGGAGTGCCGCCCCGTGATAGAGGGAGCAAAGATAGATAAGATTTTTCAGCCTGCCCGGGACGAAATCGTCTTGCAGCTGCGGAGTGGTCAAGGGAATAGTAAACTCTTGCTGACTGCGAATCCATCCCACCCTCGGATTCAGCTGACAGATATGGTGTGGGAAAACCCAGCCAATCCGCCTATGTTCTGTATGCTGCTGCGAAAACACCTGTCGGGAGGGCGTATTCTCACCTTGACTCAGCCGACGATGGAGCGGGCGGTGAACTTAGTGATTGAGGCGCTGAACGAGTTGGGAGATTGGGTGACCTATCACCTGATTCTGGAGGCCATGGGAAGACGTTCCAACCTGGTTCTAACGGATCAGGACAACCGGATTATTGATTGTATCCACCGGGTGAGTGGAGATATTTCCAAACTGCGTCCGGTTTTGCCAGGGATGTTTTATCGGCAGCCGCCCCAGCAGGAGGAGAAGTGGAATCCCTTGACCACAGAACGGGAGGAGTTGACCCGTCTGCTGGCAGAAGCACCCCGGGAACAGCCCATGGATCAGTGGCTGCTGGATCACTTTATAGGACTTTCGCCGCTGACTTGTCGGGAGTTGGTGTATCGTGCCACCGGAGCTACAGATACCCAGTTGTGCAGCCAGACGGACGAGGGAAAAGAGCGATTTCTACAGTGCTTTCAGGCGCTTTGCGAGACAATCCGGGGTGGGCCTTTTACCGCGACTGCCTTATATCAGGGGGACAAGCCCAAGGATTTTTCATTTCTGCCCATTGGACAGTATGAAAATGCCTATGAACAGCACAGCTTTCCCACCTTTAGGGCGATGTTGGATGCGTTTTATGGAGATCGAGAGCGTTCAGAGCGGGTGCGACAGAAGGGACAGGAGTTGATCCGTACTCTGACCAATGCCCGGAATCGTGTGGCACGCAAAATCCAGATTCAGACCAAGGAACTGACAGCCACTGAGAAACGGGATCGGGATCGGGAGTTAGGGGACGTTATCACTTCCAACCTGTACCAGATGAGCAAGGGGATGAAAACCCTAGAGGCAGTGAATTTTTACGATCCCGAGGCGAGGAAGATCAAGATTTCATTGGATCCGCTGTTGACACCCCAGCAGAACGCGGCCAAATACTATAAACGCTATAACAAGGCGAAAACAGCCAGTGTGGTACTGGCGCAGCAGCTGAAAAAGGGAAAGCGTGAGCTGGAGTATTTGGAAAGTGTGCTGGAGACAGTCCAGCGTGCAGAAGGGGAGCGTGATCTGGCGGGAATTTGGAGGGAGCTGGAAGAGGGCGGCTACGTTAAAACCAGAAAAGAGAAGAATGGTAAGAAGCTCAAAAAGCACCTGACGACAAAGCCTATGGAATTCCGAAGCAGCAGTGGTCTGCGGATTTCAGTGGGGCGGAACAATCTTCAAAACGATGATTTGACTTGCCGCATGGCTTATAAGAGCGACCTGTGGCTTCATACCCAGAAAATCCACGGAGCCCATGTAATTCTATGGGCAGAGGGGAAAGCACCGGATGAGGCCAGTATTACCGAGGCGGCGATGCTGGCAGCGTACTTCTCCCAGGGAAAAGAGGGGAAGAACGTGCCGGTAGACTATACCCCGGTGAAATATGTGCACAAGCCCAATGGAGCCAGGCCTGGTATGGTGATTTACACCACCTATCGAACTGCCTATGTGACGCCGGATGCCGAACTGGTGGCTAGGCTGCGGGAAAAATAGAGCAAGAAAAAGCGCTTCTTCCTATGGAAGAAGCGTTTTTTGCAAGCAACCTATCGTTAAGCGGTTTTCCCAAATATATTCAACAGGATCAGAGCGATGGCGAAGATCCAAAGGCAGATACCCACGGCTTTGTTCAGCCGTTCCAGAGAAGATTTGTTGGCAAACACAGCGGAAACTTCAGCAGCTACGAAGGTGAAGACGACACAGATCCCCAGAGCCAGAGGATCAGGTTTCGCACCCAAAGCGACATGGGATGCAGCACCTAAAAAAGCGGTAAAAGACATGATGAACACACTGGTACCAATCGCGGTTTTTAGCTCAAGGCCCAGGGCAACTATCAGGACGATCAGCATCATTGCACCGCCGCCTACGCCGACAAAACCGCAGGTGAAGCCAATGATGGCGCCAAAGAAGATGGATTTTAAGGCACGTTCCCGGAAGGGACGGCTCGCCATCTCAGTTTTGGAAGTCATGACCGGCCAGACAACAAACTTTGTACCGATGGTACCGACCATAAAAATGGCGAAATATTTCACGATGGTGCTGGGGACGAATTGTCCCACATAGCTTCCAACCAGAGTGAAGACCAGGATGGCCAGCAGTAAAACAATGCCATTTTTGATGTCGATATTCTTGCGTTTTCCGTAGGTCCAGGCGGAGATTGCAGAGGCAAGGACATCGGAGGCCAGAGCGATGGTGACTGCTTCATAGGCTGGCATATTGCAGAAGGTCATCAGAGAGGGTGCGATGATCAGTGCTGCGGACAGCCCAGCCAAACCGGTGCCGATGCCCGCGCCGATACCGGATAGGACGCAGACGAGAATCATCAGGAACATAGTAAGTACCCCTTTCTAAGCGTGTGGATTTTCCCAGAGGGCAACGCTTCAAGCATAAAGTAACTTTTGTAAAGATCCTTTTCATTGCTGCCTTCCAACTTAACATGGATGAGAGGGAAAATCAAGTGTGGATGCCGTTGAAAAGACCGATACAGTGGTGCACTGTATCGGTCTTTGGAAACACAGGAAAGTGAGGCTATAAAGAGGATTTTCCGCCGCCCCACAGAACGCTGGGGTGATCCTTGAGCCAGTTAGGGCGGGAGCGGGTGCGGATACCAGAGACGATACCCATGGTAATATACATAGTGATGATGGAAGAACCGCCATAACTGAAAAAGGGAAGGGTAATGCCGATGACCGGAAGGACATAGAGGCACATTCCGATGTTCAGCCCTACCTGAGCGATGAGCATACCACCGTAGCCCACGCAAACCAGGCTAGAAAAGGAATCGCTGGCTACAGAGGCGACATAGAGGCAGCGAATAATGATGGCGGCCAGGAGGAGGATGACCACAGCGCAGCCGATGAGGCCCAGTTCCTGTGCGCAGGAGGAAAAAATGAAGTCGTTGTAGCGCTCAGACAGGGCAGAACTGTACTTGGCTTGAACTAGGGAGCCATTCAGAAATCCCTGACCGGTTAAGCCACCGGAGCGGATAGCAAGATAGGAGCGGGTTTGCTGGAAACCGATGCCCTGAGGATCATAGTCGTGGTTAAAGCAGACCAGAATGCGAGCTTTCCAGCGGTTGGCGGCAGGAAGTAAGCTCCAGACCACAAAACCGCCCAGGCCGCATAGGGCGATGCCCAGAGCGAACCAGTACTTTTTCAGTCCGGCGGCCCAGACCATAAAGAGGAAAATGAATACATAGATAAGGGCTGAACCGGCATCGCTGGAGATCACAAAGATCAGTCCACAGAAATACGCTAACACGCCTACCAGTTTAGCGACGGAAAGGGGCGCACTGAGTTCCCTTGGGTTTCTAAATTGCGTCAAAAGCTGCGCCAGAAGCATAGTATAGAAGAGTTTGACAATTTCAGCTGGCTGGATGTTGAAGGGAAATCCAGGGATGCTCAGCCAGGCTCGGTTGCCCAGGATGTCGGTCCCAAGAGGGGTGACCAGAAGAAGGAGGAACAGGGTGCAGCCCAGCACTACCCATCTCCATTTGTCCATGAGCAGCTGAATGTTAAACTGGGAGACAATAAAATAAAGAACAATGCCGATTATCATTGCCACCCCTTGTTTCAGGGGGAAGGATTGAAAGGATTCTTTCCAGCGGGTAGCGGAGTAAATCAGCGCGATGCCGTACAGGTTTGCAGTGATGCAAAGGACAAGTAATAGGTGGTCTGCCTGACGAATCGCGTCCCAGATCAGATCCCGAATGGCGGACATGTCGTCACCTCAATTCATAGAGAAATTTAATCCATTGTAACATCAAACGGAGGTGGTGTAAACAGATTTTGCATAGGGGGGAAAAGCGTGGTATAATAGCGGGCGTAGGAAACAAACAGGATGGTAAGGGCAGGGAATGAGGAAAGAATGACGTATTTAACAAACAGTCTGGAAGAAACAGAGGCATTGGGGCAAAGACTGGCCGGCAGCCTCCAAGCCGGAGCGGTTGTAGCATATACTGGGGATTTGGGAGCGGGAAAAACCGCCTTTACCCGTGGGCTGGCTCGTGGACTGGGGGTTCAAGAGCGGGTGACTTCGCCTACCTTCACCATTGTGAACGAGTACGAGGGGGAACGGCTGCCCCTGTTTCACTTTGACATGTACCGGCTGTCTTCCTCAGAGGAGCTGTACGAGATCGGCTGGGAGGACTACTTGGCTCGAGGCGGCGTGTGTGCGGTGGAGTGGAGTGAGATCATAGAGGATGCGTTGGAGGCGGACTGCATTCGGGTGGATCTTTGCAGGGGAGACAGTGACCAACAGCGGCGGATTACCATAGAAGGAGTGGAAGGCCTGTGAAAATACTGGCGATTGAATCCTCTGCCAAAGCGGCCTCGGTGTGCCTGTGGGAGGACGAAAAGGTACTGGCAGAGAGCTATCAGAATAGTGGGCTGACCCACAGCAGAACCCTGCTGCCCATGTGCCAGAGCATGCTGGAAAATTGCGGTGTGACACTGGATGAGGTAGACGTGATTGCAGCAGCCTCGGGACCCGGTTCGTTTACCGGGTTACGGATCGGTTTGGCTACGGCAAAAGGGCTGGCATGGCCAGAGGAAAAGCTGTGTTGTGGTGTTTCTACCCTGGAGGCCATGGCCTGGAACCTGGCGCATATGGACGGCGTGATCTGTTGCGCTATGGATGCCCGGCGGCAACAGGTGTATCATGCGCAGTTCCAGGCAAGCAATGGGGAACTCACCAGGCTGACGCCGGACTGTGCTATTTCGATAGAGGAGCTGCTCCAGGGAGCAGAGAAAACAACGAAAATTGTAGTTGGAGATGGGGCAGAACTGTGCTATAATTATGCCGTTCCAAGGGGCGTGAACTTGGTTCTTGCTCCCCCTCACCTGCGGTACCAGCGAGCCACCGGCGTGGCGCGGGCTGCACTGATTAGAGCCGAGCGGGGAGAGCTGTGTTCCGCTGCGGACCTGACGGCCAATTATCTGCGGCTGTCTCAGGCAGAGCGGGAACGGCTGGAACGCCTCAAAAGGGAACACCCTGACGATCCATAACAGCAGGCATACTGTCCTGTCCAATAGAAAAAGGAGTACATATAGAATGGAGAAAAAGATTCATATTTTAAATCATCCTTTGTTGCAGCATAAGTTGAGGATTCTGCGCGATGAACATACCGGTACCAATGAGTTCCGGAAGGTGGTTTCGGAAATGGCCAGCCTAATGACCTACGAGGCAACCCGTGATCTGCCTACCCGTGAGGTAGACGTACGGACTCCGGTAAGCGTAGCCCACTGTCAGGTTCTGGCAGGGAAGAAGATTGCCATCGTGCCAATCCTGCGGGCAGGATTGGGCATGGTAGACGGTGTGCTGGAAATGCTGCCCACCGCAAAGGTCGGTCATATCGGCCTGTACCGGGATCCGGAAACCCTGGATCCGGTGGAATACTACTGCAAAATGCCCCAGGACATTGCAGAACGGGACATTCTGATTGTAGACCCCATGCTGGCTACCGGCGGCAGTGCTTCCGCAGCCATTGACTGCATGAAGGGTTACGGATGCAAGAGTATCAAGATGATGAACATCATCGCGGCTCCCGAAGGTGCGGAACGTATCGCCAAGGATCATCCGGATGTAGACGTCTATGTGGCAGCGATGGACGATCATCTCAATGAGCACGGCTACATTGTACCCGGGCTGGGCGACGCTGGAGACCGTATTTTCGGCACAAAATAAGATGCAGTGAGACAAGGTGAAATGATTTCGCAGCGTTCCGTTTGAAGGGGCAGGCTGTGGTTAGATCATTTCGCCTTGTTCGTAGGGAAGCATTGTCAACGATCTTGGAGGTACTCAGATTATGTGTGGTATTGTCGGTTTTATCGGCGGGCAGGAAGCCGCCCCCATTCTGTTGGAAGGTCTTGCGCGTCTGGAGTATAGAGGGTACGATTCGGCAGGCTTGGCGGTGCTGGATCAGGTGAAAGGGTTACAGGTGGTGAAGGCCAAGGGAAGATTAAAGGTGCTGTCCGATCTGGTAGATGGCGGCGAAAAACTCTCCGGAACCCTGGGAGTAGGGCATACCCGCTGGGCAACCCACGGGGAGCCCTCCGACGCCAATGCTCATCCGCTGCTCAGCGGTTCTGGGCGGATTGCAGTGGTGCATAACGGCATCATTGAGAACTATATGGAAATCAAGGAATTTCTGATGGAGAAGGGGGTCCAATTCCATTCGGAGACTGATACGGAAGTAGTGGCTCAGTTACTGGATTACTATTACCAAGGGGATATCCTGGACGCCGTGGAGGAAGTGCTCCACCGGATCGAAGGGTCTTATGGCCTGGGTATCGTTTGCTCTGAACATCCGGAACAGGTGATTGCCGCCCGGAAAAACAGTCCCTTGGTGCTGGGATACGGTGACGGGTTCCATATGCTGGCCAGTGATGTGACAGCGTTGATCAAGTACACCCGAGAAGTATCTTATATGGAGGATGGAGAGATCGCGGTGCTGACCCGAGAGGGAATCACGGTCTACGACGCCCTACAGGAGCCGATTGAGAAAGCCCATTGCACAGTGGACTGGGATATTACTGATGCGGAAAAGGGTGGCTATGAGCACTTCATGTTCAAAGAAATTATGGAGCAGCCTCAGGCGATCCGCAAAACTATCAGCCCCCGCATCAAGGATCAGCGGGTGGTTCTGGACAATATCCAGTTGACAGCAGAGTACGCAAAAGGTATTTCTAAGTTCTACATTATTGCTTGCGGTTCCTCTTATCATGTGGGAATGGTGGGAAAATATGTACTGGAAAAGATGCTGCGCAAACCGGTAGAGGTGGCGCTGGCGTCTGAATTCCGCTACTGCTCTCCGATTGTGGACGAGAAAACACTGGTGATTGTCATCAGCCAATCTGGTGAGACATTGGATACCATGGAGGCACTCCGGGAAGCCAAACGACTGAGGGCACGAACCCTGGCGATTGTCAACGTAGTAGGCAGTTCCATCGCAAAAGAGGCAGACGACGTAATTTACACTTGGGCAGGCCCGGAGATTGCGGTGGCTACCACCAAAGCATATTCCACCCAGCTGGCGGTGCTGTATCTGATCAGTCTGTACTTTGCGGATCTGCTGGAGAGCATCTCCAGGGAAGAATATCAGACCATCTTGCGGGAATTGCTCCTGATTCCTGATAAATTGGAACAGATTTTGGCGGCAAAAGAGGACATACAGCAGTACGCCTCCCGCTTTTTCAACCACGACTCTATTTTCTTTATCGGACGCAATCTGGACTACGCCATCGGGCTGGAAGCGTCTCTGAAACTAAAGGAAATTTCCTACATTCATTCCGAAGCCTACGCAGCCGGTGAACTGAAGCACGGCACCATCTCCCTGATTGAAAAGGGAACCTTGGTGATTGCCCTTGCCACTTACACCCAGCTGTTTGAGAAGGCTGTGAGCAATATTATAGAGGTGAAGAGCCGTGGGGCAACGGTGCTGGGTCTGACAACGGAATCCCATCAGGCAGCGTTGAGCAAGCAGGCCAGCGCGCTGATCACGATTCCCGACACCCATCCGGTGCTGATGCCGTCTCTGGCCGTAGTGCCCATGCAGTTGTTTGCATATTATGTGGCGCTGATGCGGGGCTGTGACATCGACAAGCCGAGAAACCTGGCAAAATCGGTAACGGTGGAATAAACGAAACGCAGCATAAATGAAAAGACAGACCGGCATTGTTTATTGCAGTGCCGGTCTGTTTTTAGCAGCAGTTAAAGAAAGTCAACTGCCGATTCCGCTACATCAAGATAAACCGATAGCCGAAGTGATTTCTTCCATCACTTCGGTGACTGCCTTGAGCGTTTTTCCCACCTTGGTTTTCTGGATGCTGTGCTTGCGACCACTGTGCATTGCCATGCCTACGGCAACGCCCATACCGATACCGAGGCCGATGCCGCGCATAAAGGGAATCTGCTTCATTTAGCATTCCTCCTTTCTTAGAACGTTCTCTGTTAGTATTGCTCTATTTGCGAAAAATTGAGATGAAATTTCTGGTATTTCTTGCGTTCATGCGTGCCTTGAGTTATGATGATACTTAGTATCGTTTTAATGGAAAATCAAGAAATATAGGGGAGGGAAGCATGAAACTTCTCATTCGGAACGGAAATCTGATTGATCCCACGGGAGAAGTCAGCGGAATCCAAGACATTTTGGTAGAAGATGGAGTGATTGTCAAGCTATTTCCCCAGTTGGAAGATCCTGACGCGGAAATCATCGATGGGGAAGGATTGTGTGTTTGTCCGGGGTTGGTGGATCCACATGTTCACCTGCGTGATCCCGGCTTTACTGATAAAGAGGACATTTGTACTGGTACCGCTGCCGCTGCCCACGGAGGCTTTACGACCATTGCCTGTATGCCCAATACCAAACCGGTTGCAGATACGCCGGAAATCCTTCAATATATTCTGGAACAGGCAAAGTGCGGATCCGGTGTCCGGGTTTACCCCATTGGTGCGGTTTCCGTAGGGGAACAGGGGACGGTATGTACGAATTTTGCGGCGCTGAAGGAGGCGGGAGCGGTTGCATTGTCCGATGACGGCGTGCCCATTATGAACGCGGCGCTGATGCGTGAGGCGCTGCAAAAAGCGAACTGCTGTGGATTGCCGCTTCTGTGCCATGAGGAAGATCGGGAACTGGTGCAGAATTTCGGAGTCAACGAAGGGAAAATTTCCCGACAGCTGGGCATTCCGGGTCGGCCGGCCATTGCGGAAGAACTGATGGTGGCACGAGACGGAATGCTGTCGTTAGAAACCGGTGTGCCGGTGCACTTCTGCCATATCTCCACCGCTGGCAGCGTAGCTATCATTCGTGCGTTGAAGCAGGCCGGTGCAGCAGTGACTTGTGAAACCTGTCCGCAATACTTTACCCTCACCGAGGAGGCTGTTTTGGAGCAGGGAAGCTTAGCCCGCGTTAACCCACCGCTGAGGACAAAGCGAGATGTAGCAGCAATTCTGGAGGGTCTGCGAGATGGCACCATTGATTGTATCGCCACAGATCATGCGCCTCACACGGCAGAGGAAAAAGCACGCACCCTCACCGAGGCACCCAGTGGAATGGTGGGCTTGGAGACCGCTCTTGGGATTGCACTGACGGAGCTGTATCACAGCGGTGTTCTGGAACTGACTGAGGTGATCCGAAAGATGACCAGTGATCCGGCCAGGGTGCTGGGGCTGAAAAGCGGGCAGATTGCGATAGGCGAGGCCGCTGATTTGACGCTGTTTGACCTGAACGAAAAGTGGGTTATTGACCCGACGAAGTTCTGCTCTAAAGGACGAAATACTCCCTTTGCAGATAGAAGCGTGAGGGGAAAAGTGAAATATACTATCGTCAGCGGAAGAATTGTCTACCGTTGCACGCCATAAGAAAGGAAGGTGGCGTATGTCTTTTGATGTATTGCAGGAAAAAATCCGTGGAATGAAAAACCCGACGGTGGTGGGATTGGATGCCAGACTGGAATATGTTCCGCCCCATATTCGCGCGGAGAAAATAGCGGAGTTTGGCGAGACGCGGAAGGCCGCTGCCGAGGCGATCTTCACCTTTAACTGTGGCCTGATGGATGCCCTTTCTGATATTGTACCTGCCGTAAAACCCCAGGCGGCCTACTATGAAAATCTGGGATGGGAAGGGATGGAAATGCTGGAACGAACCATCCGGTACGCCAAAGAGAAGGGGTTCTTTGTCATCGCAGACATTAAGCGAGGAGACATTGGCTCTACTGCAACCGCGTATGCAGAAGGCTGGCTGGGCAAAACCATTGTGGGTGACACAAAGTGTTCCGGATTCAATGCGGACTGTGTGACGGTGAACGGATACATGGGCAGCGATACGGTGAAGCCGTTCCTGACAGTAGCGGAAGATGAGGACAAGTGCCTGTTTGTACTGGTGCGAACCTCGAATCCCTCTGCCATTGAACTTCAGGATATGGTGGCCGGAGACCGGGTTGTTTATACGGTAATGGCGGAACTGGTAGAGCGCTGGGGCAAGGGCAGTCAGGACAGTGAATATGGATTCAGCCGTGTGGGTGCGGTAACCGGCGCAACCTACCCCTCTGATCTTCGGAAGCTGCGGAAGCAGATGCCTCATACCTTTTTCTTGGTGCCGGGATACGGTGCCCAAGGTGGGACGGCAGAAGATGTTGCCTATGCCTTTGACCCTTATGGACGGGGCGCTATCGTTAACTCCTCCCGTGGAATTATGTGCGCCTGGCAGAAGACCGGAAACGAGGGTCTGGACTATGGAGAAGCAGCCCGTCAGGCAGCCCTGACTATGCGGGATGATATCCGGGCAGTCACGCCGATCTTGTAAAAAGAAAGGGGAGTTATATGACCGTCCAAAAGCATTGTAAAATCATCGAAATACGAACATTAACCTCAGATATTTTTTCCTTCCTCCTGGACGCAGGAGCGCTGGCGGAAGCTGCGCGGCCCGGTCAATTTGTCCACGTTAAATGTGGAGAAGGTCTACTGCTGCGCCGCCCCATTTCCATCTGCGATGTCCGGGAAGATAAGCTGCGGATTGTTTTTCAAGTCCGCGGAGTAGGGACGCAGTGGTTGTCTGAACGAACCACTGGAGAGGTACTGGATGTACTGGGACCGCTAGGAAACGGATTCCAGCTGCCGGAGACCGGGAAGGTGTTGCTGGTAGGCGGTGGCATTGGCAGTGCACCGCTGTTGTTTGCGGGAAGGGCGACATCAAATGGTGCAACAGCAGCCCTGGGGTTTCGAACCGGAGGGGGCGCCATCCTGACCGAGGACTTTGAACAGGCAGAAATCCCGGTGCAAATTGCCAGCGAAGACGGTACCGTTGGGACGCAGGGAACTGTAGATCAGGTAGTTCAGCGCTGTCTCAAGGAAGAGGACTATTCCGTGGTGCTTGCCTGCGGCCCCACCCCTATGCTGCGGGCTCTTTCTCAGGTAATAGAAGGGGAGGGGGTTCCATGCCAAGTTTCGCTAGAAGAACGAATGGCCTGTGGCATCGGAGCCTGCCTGACCTGTTCTTGTAAAGTGAAAGGACATTACATGCGAGTCTGCAAGGACGGCCCTGTGTTCCGTTGCGAGGAGGTGGACTGGGATGCCTAAGGTAGATATGAGGATGCATTTTGCTGGCGTATCAATGAAAAACCCCATTGTTGTCGCCTCTGGAACTTACGGATTTGGTCGAGAATTCGGTGAGTTTTACAACATTGGTCAGCTGGGCGGAATTTGTTGTAAAGGGCTTACCTTTACACCAAGAGAAGGTAACCCGCCCCCCAGAGTGGCGGAAACCCCCATGGGCATCCTGAATTCTGTGGGGCTGCAAAACCCTGGCGTAGATGCGTTTATTGCCAATGAACTGCCGGAGCTGCGGAAACACGACTCCTGTATCATTGCAAACATTTCGGGGAACACACCGGAGGAATACGCAATTATGAGCAAAAAGCTCAGTGATGCCGGTGTGGATATGATCGAGGTGAACGTATCCTGTCCCAACGTGAAGTGTGGCGGACTTCAGTACGGCGTAGTGCCAGAACTGGCAGCAGAAGTGACGGAAGCGGTGAAAAAAAGTGCTTCCGTACCGGTGATGGTAAAGCTATCCCCCAATGTAACGGATATCACAGTGATCGCAAAGGCAGTAGAATCGGCGGGAGCGGACGCGGTTTCCCTAATCAACACTGTCCGTGGTATGCGCATTGACGTGAAAACAAGACGGCCGGTTTTAAGAATGAATACCGGCGGACTTTCCGGACCAGCTGTGCTGCCCATTGCAGTACGGATGGTTTGGGAAGTGAGCAATGCGGTACAGATTCCGGTACTCGGTATGGGCGGCATTTCCAGCGGTGAGGATGCGGCACAGATGATGTTAGCCGGAGCCTCTGCGGTGGCAGTGGGGACAGCGAACTTTGTTAACCCCTTTGCGGCACTCCAGGTGCGGGATGAGCTGGAGGCAATCGCGGCAGCGCAAAACCTATCCTCGGTCACAGAGCTGACAGGAGGCATTTGCCCATGGTAATCCGAGAAACGAACCGTAAAAAGAAATAGAGAAAAGAGAATGACTATGACCAGAATTTATATTGTCCGCCATGCTGAGGCGGAGGGAAACTTATACCGCCGCATCCATGGACAATATGACAGCCTGGTGACTCCATTGGGGTACCGGCAAATTGAAGCGCTCGCCAAACGGTTTCAGGCAATTTCTGTTGACGCAGTGTATTCCAGCGATCTCTACCGCACGCGCATGACGGCAAAGGCAATTTATCAGCCCAAGGGTTTGGAATTGCACCTGGAAACGGGATTGCGGGAAATTGCCATGGGTGGCTGGGAAGATCAGACTTGGGGCGAGGCGGCACGAGTGGATTCGCAACAAATGGCGCAGTTCTCACGAGGAGAGCTCGCCTTTGAGTCGCCCGGCGGAGAGACCTTTCCAGTGTTGCAGGAGCGGGTGTTGAACACCTACTACCGGCTGGCTCAGGAGAACGAAGGACGAACCATTGTGTGTGTCAGTCACGGGGTGGCCATCCGGGTGGCGATGACTGCCTTTTACGGCTACCCCCTGGAAGAGATGAACCGCATTCTGCCCAGCGATAATACAGGCGTAAGCTGCGTGGAGTTTAAGAACGGAACCCCGCGGGTAGTCTTTTATGGAGATGGTTCCCACCTGGGAGAGGAGTTATCGACCTTGGGGAAGCAGACTTGGTGGCGCAAGCAGGATGCCACAACCCCGCTGGAGGATCAAAACGTCTGGTATCGCCCTTGGGAGCCGGTGAAAGAAAAGAAGCTTTATGATACGTATCGACAGGAAGCCTGGCGCAGCATTCACGGAGCAGAGGAACCGTTTCCCGGTGATGCATTTTATGAGGCAGCAAAGAAAGCGGCAGAAGAAATGCCCGGTGCTGTAATGGTTGCTATGGTGGGGGATGAAATTGCCGGATTGCTGCAAATGGATTTGGAGCGTTACGCAGAGGAAAAAGCGGGGTATATCCCCTTCTGCTATATGAATGCCGATTTCCGGAAACGTGGCCTTGGGATTCAGCTCATCGGCCAGGCAGTGGTGACTTTCCGTCCTATGGGGCGGGACAAGCTCCGTCTGCGGTGCAGTCCAGACAATGTTCTGGCAGAGCGGTTTTATAAGCGAAATGGATTCCGGATAATCGGGCCGGCCACTGACAGCAAGGTTTCGTTAAATTTAATGGAAAAGTACATTGGTTATACAGAATGAGTGAACAGAAAAAACAATGGAATAACAGTTTGTTTCTGCCAGTGTCCAAGGAGGACATGGCGGCGCGGGGGTGGAGCTGGTACGATTTTTTAATCATCAACGGGGATGCCTATGTGGATCACCCATCCTTTGGCGGCGTGGTGATTGCTCGAGTGCTGGAGGCGGAAGGATATCGTGTCGCCTACCTGGCGCAGCCGGATTGGCACAGCGCAGAGGCGTTTCGAGCCATGGGGAAGCCCCGGCTGGGGGTGATGCTCTCGGCAGGAAATCTGGACTCTATGGTGGCTCACTATACGGCGGCAAAGAAACGTCGCCGGCAGGATGCCTATTCTCCCGGAAATCGACCGGGACTGCGCCCTGACCGTGCGACCATTGTCTATGCCAACCGGGTGCGGGAGGCATTTGGGGATATTCCGCTGATCATCGGTGGATTGGAGGCATCCCTGCGGCGGTTTGCCCATTACGACTATTGGAGCGATCAGGTACGGCGGAGTATCCTTTTTGATGCCCGGGCGGACCTGTTGACCTACGGCATGGGAGAAGCGGCCAGCTTGGAGATTGCCCGCCGTCTGTATGCGGGAACACCAATCCATGATATTACTGATATACGGGGTACCAGCTATGGGGCACGGGACATTTCCGGTTGCGCTTATCCGAAGATTGAGGTGCCCTCCTACGAAGAGGTCCGGGAGGACAAAACGGCCTATGCCCGAGCCAACCAAGTGGAGTACGAAGAGCATGATCCGGTTCGAGGGAAAGCAATCCTCCAAAAGCACGGAAACCGCTGGTTGATTACCAATCCGCCCCAGGTACCACTGTCTATGCCGGAGTTGGATCGGATAGCGGAACTGCCTTATGTCCGGGAGCCCCATCCCATGTATGAGAAAATGGGAGGCGTACCGTCTATAGAAGAAGTGCGGTTTTCCGTGACCCATAACCGTGGCTGTATTGGCGGCTGCAATTTCTGTGCCCTGGCCTTTCACCAGGGGCGGATGATGACCTGCCGCAGCCACGAAAGCGTGATACGGGAAGTGACTGCACTGACCCATCACCCGGGGTTTAAAGGGTATATCCACGATGTAGGAGGCCCCACTGCGAACCTGCGTCAGCCCAGCTGCAAGAAGCAGTTGAAGCAGGGCGTCTGTGCCAAACGTAGCTGTCTGGCGCCGAAACCTTGTCCCAATCTGGACGCGGACGAGTCGGACTATGTGGCACTGCTGCGGAAGTTGCGAAAAATTCCGGGAATTAAAAAGATCTTTATCCGTTCCGGGATTCGGTATGACTATATGCTCTGCGATAAAAGCGATACGTTTTTCCGGGAATTGGTTCAGCATCATGTTTCCGGACAGCTGAAAGTGGCACCGGAGCACTGCATTAATTCTGTGCTGGACTATATGGGGAAGCCCCATATCGAGGTCTATGAGCGGTTCCAGCAAAAGTACGACAGTCTGAACCAGAACGCCGGGAAAAACCAGTATCTGGTGCCCTATTTGATGTCCTCCCACCCAGGCAGTACGTTGCAAGATGCGGTGGCGTTGGCAGAGTATCTGAACACCAGGCATCGACAACCAGAGCAGGTTCAGGACTTTTACCCAGTTCCAGGGTGCCGCTCCACTTGTATGTATCACACTGGGATCGACCCGCGAACCATGGAACCAGTTTATGTGGCCACAGAGCCTCATGAAAAGAAGTTACAGCGCGCCTTACTTCAGTGGAAAACACCGGAAAATTGGCGGTTCGTGAAGGATGCGCTGATCCAAACGGGACGGGAGGATCTGATTGGCTTTGAGGCAAGATGCCTGATTCGCCCCTATCCACCGCGGGCAAAAAAGGAAAAAGTGCCGGAGCAAAGGCGCGGCGGAAACACTAAAACGGCTTCCGGGAGGAAGCAGGGAAAGGGAACGCCAAACAAAGGTTCCCAGAGCAAACAAAAAGGTGAAACAAAAGTACCTTCTGGCAAGCGAGGGCGAGGAACATAACAAAAAGGATGGAATACATCATTCCATCCTTTTGCCTATTTCTTTACGGAAGCGGCTCCTTGGGTCAGAAAGTGATCGCACCAGGAGCAAAGAGGGCACAGCTCACACTTTGCACTTCGAGCGGTGCAAACAGCTCGTCCATGAAGTACTATGCGGTGACAAAAGTTGTTGGATTCCTCCGGCGGCAGTACCAAACGAAGCTGCTTTTCCACTTTTGCCGGATCTTTGGTACCGTCGGTAAGCCCCAGCCGACCGGTGATGCGAATACAATGGGTGTCCGCAACGACTACGCCGGGTTCGTTGAAGACATCGCCTTGGATTAAGTTGGCAGTTTTCCGACCGACTCCGGGGAGTTTGAGTAAATCCTCCATGGCGCGAGGGACTTTGCCGCCAAAGTCGGATAGGAGCATCTGCGCACAGCCTACCAGATCGCGGCTCTTCCCGTTGTAGAAACCGCAGGAGTGAATGTATTCTGCTACCTCAGCAGAGTCCGCCTGAGCGAAAGCCTCCAGAGTGGGAAAGCGGGCAAAGAGAGCCGGGGTGACCTTGTTTACCCGTGCGTCAGTGCATTGGGCGGAAAGGCGGACGGAGAACAGCAGTTCGTAATCTTTTTCATATTGCAGGGAGCAGATGCCATCAGGATAGAGGCCTTTTAACCCGTTGACAATGGCCCATACGTTTTCTGTGGATTTCATGGAGGGTACCTCCTGTTGTGGATTCCAACTGATTGTACCATAAAAAGTCTCATTCGACAAAGGTCATCTCTTTCCTCATCGCATAAAATATGGTAAAATAAATACAAGATAAAGGGGAAGCGAGGTAGCAGCATGAACGACCGTCCGTTGGCAGATGAAATCCGACCTCAGACCCTGGATGAGGTAGTGGGGCAGAGCCATATCCTCGGCAAAAACGGGATGCTCCGCCGGATTATCCGGAGCGGCAGGATTCCCAATATGGTGTTTTATGGCCCCTCGGGAACGGGGAAAACCACAGTGGCGAACATCATCGCCAACACTACCAACCGAACCCTCCATCGGCTCAATGCCACCACAGCGTCCATCTCGGATATCCGAGAAGTAATCGCAGATGTGGATACGCTGATGGCGCCCGATGGGGTGCTGCTCTACTTGGATGAAATTCAGTATTTCAATAAAAAACAGCAGCAGTCGCTGTTGGAGTTTATGGAAAACGGAAAGATTACGGTCATTGCCTCTACTACGGAAAACCCCTACTTCTGCATCTTTAATGCGGTGCTGTCCCGGGCAACTGTCTTTGAATTCAAAACCGTAGAGGCGCAGGAAATCCGCCCTGCGGTGGATCGTGCCTTGGGATTGCTGGAACAACAGCTGGGAGTTTCCATTGTGGCCTCTGAGGAGGTACGAGACTACCTGTCCACCTCCTGCGGCGGGGACGTCCGGAAGGCCATCAACGGGGCAGAACTGCTGACGGCTGCCGGAACGGTGGCAGATGGCGTGCTAACGATCACGCTGGCGGACGCGGAGCTGGTGGGACAAAAATCTGCCTTTCGTTATGACCGAGATGGGGACAACCATTACGATATTCTTTCGGCGCTGCAAAAATCCATCCGGGGCAGCGATCCCGATGCAGGACTCCACTATCTGGCTCGACTGCTGGAGGCGGGAGATTTGGTCTCCGCCTGCCGCAGGCTGATGGTGATTGCATCGGAGGATGTAGGCTTGGCATACCCTCAGGCAGTGACCATCGTAAAGTCCTGCATTGATGCGGCCAATATGCTGGGTCTGCCTGAGGCGCGCATTCCGCTGGCGGAGGCGGTAATTCTTATGGCTACCGCACCCAAGTCGAACTCTGCTATCACTGGAATTGATGCGGCCTTGTCCGATCTGCGCCGAGGCAAATACAGCGGCATTCCACCGTACCTAATGGACAGCCACTACACGGGGGCCAAAAGGATGGGGCGGGGGCTGACGTATCAGTACCCCCATGGGTATCCCCATCATTATGTGGCACAGCAATACCTTCCCGACTCGCTGAAGGACGCCCAATACTACCAGTATGGTGAAAACAAGACAGAACAGGCGGCGCGGGCTTACTGGGAGAAAATCAAAGGGAAGTGATCAGGTGGCTGGTTGAACTGAGGTCGCTGGGTCATAATAGTTCCAGGTTTCGATGCGACCCCGAGTGCAGATGTAGTCTATGGGAGTGGGTTCCGGCAGTGGGGCAGCATGGCTGATCATGGCCAGTTTAATCTTCTGCTTTTCTGGCAGAATGGACTTGATGTAAACGGATACTGCGTCTCCGACCTGATACCCCTCCAGGGGTTCCGCTAAACCGGTAAGGTTGGGGGAGAGTTCTACGAAAATGCCGTAGTCCATCACGCTGCGTACCACGCCGGTGACGGTCTCGCCGGAAAGAAAGTGGGCAGCGTTTTCCTCCCAGGTTCCCAGTAACTCCTTGTGGGACAGCTGGATTCGACCTTGTTCAGGTAAAACCTCCCGTACCACGGCGTAGATCTGTTGTCCTGGCTGAAACCGGCACTTGGGATGGGGGATGCGGGAGACAGAGATAGATTTTAAAGGAATCAGGGAAGGCACACCGCAGCCGATATCCACAAAAGCGCCGTAAGGCTCCAAATGGGTGACGGTGGCGGGGATAATTTCTCCGGGAACCCGTTTCAGCAGTTGCTCCAGAGCCAGTTCCTGGGCCTTCCTGCGGGATAATAGAGGGGTTCCATTTTCGAACCCGGTAATGATGAAACTGGTGGGTTTGCCTACGCAGGTGAGAATGGCAATGTCCCGGGTTGTACCCTCGCGAATTCCCATGGCACATTCCTCCCGAGGAATCACGCCTTGGAAATCACCGGATTGTATGTACAAATTGTGCTCCTGATCGCATCGCACGGCAATCCCCTCCAAAATTGTCTGCTGGTGCCAGGCACTTTCCTGAGCAGTACGGTTCAGCAGTCCCTGCTGATTGTATTCCGTGTCAATGAACCGGCCTTCCGGCCAGATTTTGGTCATAAACCTTCCTCCTGTTCTGTTGATAGACTGGTGTATCCTATGCAGAGGAAGGCGATTTTGTTCTTGACAATTGCATTATCATGTGGTAGCGTATCAGTGTGTTAAAGTAAAGGAGGCGAATGCTGTGGATATTCAGGTGGGTGATGTATTACAGATGAAGAAAACCCACCCCTGCGGGGGGAAAAATTGGCTGGTTTTGCGGGTTGGTATGGATTTTCGCCTCCGTTGTCTGACCTGTGGGCGTGAAATGATGATTTTATGCGGAAAGGCGGAGAAAAGTGTGAAAAAAGTCCTGCCCAGAACAGATGGGGAGGATTCGAAATAGAGGGAAAGCGCTATGAAAGAATTTTGGAGCAGCCGTATTCGCAATCTAACCCCATATACACCTGGGGAGCAGCCCAGGGGACGGAAGTTTATCAAACTGAACACCAACGAAAACCCCTACCCGCCCTCACCCAAGGTGATCCAAGCGGTGCAGGCGGCGGCGGACGACCGGTTAAAGTTGTACCCGGACCCGGATGCCAGCAAATTAGTGTCGGTGCTGGCCAGAACCTACGGCGTAAAAGAAAACCAGGTGTTTGTAGGGAACGGTTCCGATGAGGTGCTGGCCTTTGCCTTCCAGGCATTTTTTGACCCAGGCAGCACGATTTTGTTCCCGGATATCACATACTCCTTCTACCCGGTCTATGCCAATCTGTTTGGCATACAATACAGAACTGTATCTCTGGGGCCGGATTTTACCATTCCGGTGGAACCGCTGCTGGAGGAAAATGATGGGGTAGTGCTGGCCAATCCCAATGCGCCTACCGGGATAGAGCTGGGACAGGAAGCACTGCGACGGATTCTGGAGGGAAATCCTGATGTGGCAGTAATTGTTGATGAAGCCTATGTGGATTTTGGCGGCACCTCCGCTCTGCCGTTAATTGAGGAGTATCCCAATCTGCTGGTGGTTCAGACCATGTCCAAGTCCCGTGCGTTGGCAGGGATGAGAATCGGGTTTGCCTTTGGCAACGAGAACCTGATTCAGGGGCTGGATTGTGTGAAAAATTCCATCAACTCCTACACCATGGATCAGCTGGCCATTGTGGCTGGTGTGGCCTCGGTAGAGGATCAGGGGTACTTTGCACAGAGGTGTGCTCAGGTAGTGGTGACCCGGGATCGGGTATCGGAGCGGCTGCGGGAGTTGGGATTTATTGTACTGCCCTCCAAGAGTAACTTTATCTTTATCAGCCATCCTGTGGTACCTGCAAAGCAACTGTTTGGCGCTCTGCGGGAACACGGGATTCTGGTTCGATATTTTGCACTGCCCAGAATTGACAATTTCCTCCGTGTGACCATTGGGAGCGCGGAAGATATGGAAGTATTCTGTGCAACAATGACTAAATTTGTGGAGAACGTATTATGAGATATGAAGGTATGATTTATCGTCCGCCAGGAGAGTGGAAAAGCTATCTGCTCCAGTGTACCATCGGGTGCTCTAACAACAGCTGCACATTTTGCAGCATGTATAAGGATAAGCAGTTCCGTGTGCGTCCACTGGACGACATTTTAGAGGACATTGAAATGGCCAGAAAGGCCTACGGAAGCAAAATCAACCGAGTGTTCCTCTGTGACGGTGACGCGATCATTATGAAGCAGGATCAGCTGTTAACCATTTTGGAGAAGCTGTACAGGACATTCCCCCATCTGGAGAAGGTGACCACCTATGCTGGACCAAAGTCTACCATGACCAAGACGCCGGCACAGCTGAATGAACTGAGAGAAGCAGGTCTGGGCAGAGCTTATTTGGGCGTGGAAACCGGTGACAACGAGCTGTTGGCCAAGGTGAAAAAGGGCGCTACCGCAGAGGAAATTTTGGAGGCAGCACTGCTGCTGAAAGACTGCGGGTTTGACCTCTGGACTATGATTATTCTGGGTCTGGCGGGGCCGGGAGCGCCTTCTTGCCAGCACGCCATTGCTACGGCGGAGCTGATGAACAAGATGGTACCCCAGCACCTGTCCGCCCTGACCTATATGTGCGAACCAGGCACCCCGATGTATCGGGACGTGCAGCAGGGAACATTCCAGCTGCTGAATCCCAGGGAAGTGCTGGAGGAAACCCGTTTACTGCTGGCGAATATTCACGAAGGTCCCATCCACTTCACCAGCAACCACGCATCCAATTACCTGTCCTTTAACGATACCATTCCGGATAAAACTCCGGGGATGCTGGCGAAGATTGACAGTGCCCTGTCGGGAGAGACGAAAATCCGCTCTGAGTGGAGCCGGGGACTGTAAAAAAACAAAGGACGTGCTTGAGCACGGTCAAATTTTGCTGAGAAAAGAGGCTGCATTTGTGCAGCCTCTTTTTCATACCCTGTCCCTCCTTTGACCAATTCCGCTGAGTGGGAACGGTATACTAAGGGTCAGCAGTAGGAGGGAACTGTATGACTGTGGTTTATATCGACTCATTGTTTCTGCTGAACCTGTTGCTGGACTACCTTCTGCTGCGGGTTTCTGCTCGAATCTGTGGGCAGTATGTGCCGACGTTACGACTGGCATTGGGAGCGCTGTTTGGCGCAGTCTATGCCGTATGCGCCTTTTTACCGGGAGGCGACTTTTTAACGCAGCCCCTCATTAAAATTATGGCAGGAGTGCTGTTGTCGTTGATTGCCTTTGGCGGACGGAAACGGCTACTGCGGCTTACCGGCGTGTTTTTTGTCTGCTCCTGTGCTCTGGGGGGAGGCGTGCTAATGATATCCCTCCTGGGAAACAACGGCCTGACCTATTCCAATGGGATTCCGGCTACCAGCCTGGATGTAAAGGTGCTGTTGCTGTCCGCCGCAGGGATTTATTTTGTACTTACTGTCTGTATGCGCTGCCTGGGTCGCTATTCCAAGTTGAGCCGGGAGGTTGTCCCTGTGACACTGGTTCTGGAGGGGCGGAGGGTGAAGGTAGATGCGTTGGTGGACACGGGGAACACGTTATCAGATCCCCTCAGTGATGCCAGAGTCATGGTGGTGGAGTGGGAGGCGGTACAGCCGCTGTTCTCTGGAAAAGTCCCCCTGGAGGAGAGTGCGCTGCGGGAACCCACTGTGTGTGCGGGGACATTGTCCCTATTTCTAGGGGAGGGAAGAGTGCGGCTGCTGCCTTACCGTGCGGTAGGTGTGGAAGCCGGCATGCTGTTGGCGATTCGGGTAGACCAGGCGCTGATCGGCAGTCAGAAAGCGAACCGTCTGCTGGTGGCTCTGTGTCCAGGGAAGCTGGCAACCAATGGGAATTACACCGCTCTGATTGGTGCGGAAACATAGAGGGAGGTACGGGAAAACGATGAATGTGAAGCAAAAGGTAATGGAGAAATGGAACGCCCTGCTGGTGAAGCTGGGGCTGCGGGTACCGGATCAAATCTGGTACATTGGCGGCAGTGATGTACTGCCCCAGCCCTTGGATCGCGCACGAGAGCGGGAGGTGCTGGAGGCGTTTTTCCGGCGCTTCCCGCAGGCGCGGGCCGGCGAGGGGCCTGGGCACCGGTTTTCCTACGCCTTTGCGGGCGGCGGGGGCGCCGTCCACTGCGCCGGTAGTCTACATTGCCAGACGGTTCGAGAACACGGGGATTAACATTGAGGACTTGATCTCCATCGGCACCATCGGCTTGATCAAGGCGGTAAATACCTTTAAGCTGGATAAAAACATCAAGCTAGCAACCTATGCCTCCCGATGCATCGAGAACGAGATTCTGATGCACCTGCGTAAGACCTCCAACCAAAAGGGGGAGATTTCCTTTGACGAACCGTTGAACACGGATTGGGATGGCAACGAGCTGCTGCTGTCCGACGTGCTAGGGACGGACAGCGATTTGGTGATCAAGCCCATTGAGGATGATGTAGACCGGCAGATGCTGGCAGCGGCTATGAGTCGGCTGAATGAGCGGGAGCATTTGATTATCTCCATGCGGTTTGGACTGAACGGGGATAAAGCAGCCACCCAAAAGGAGGTAGCGGACTTGCTGGGGATTTCCCAGTCCTACATCTCCCGGCTGGAAAAGCGGATTGTATCCCGGCTGCGGCGGGAAATGCTGCGGATGAGCTAAACGCTGACGGAAGAAAAGAACGGTTACGTCAAAACCACCCTGCCTTTGACAGCATGAAAGCGCGCCTGTTGGAAAGACTAAGAGCAGTCTTTTGCAGCGGGAGGAAGTCGTATGCAGGGCAAAGTAGAGATTTGCGGTGTCAACACTGCGAAACTGAAAGTATTAAAAAACGAGGAAATGACCGTGCTATTGAAACGGGTGAAGGAGGGTGATCAGGAGGCCAGACGACAGATGATCGAAGGGAATCTGCGTTTGGTGTTGTCGGTGATCCAGAGATTCGCGGGGCGCGGAGAAAATATGGATGACTTGTTTCAGATCGGGTGTATCGGGCTGATCAAGGCCATTGACCACTTTGATGCGGAACAGTTTTCGGTACGGTTTTCCACCTACGGAGTTCCCATGATTGCCGGAGAGATTCGCCGGTTTCTGCGGGATTCTTCGGCGGTACGAGTCAGCCGATCCATGCGGGACGTGGCCTATAAGGTGCTGAAAACCCGGGAGAACTATATCCGGGAGCACCAGAAAGAACCTGGAATCGAGGAAATTGCAAAGGAGCTGGGACTGCGGCGGGAAGAGGTGGTGTTTGCGCTGGACGCAATTACTGATCCCATTTCCCTTTATGAGCCCATCTACTCAGACGGCGGTGACGCGATCTGTGTAATGGATCAGGTACGGGATGAAAAGAACTGCGCAGATCAGTGGCTCAATCACATTGCGCTGCGGGAGGCCATGGATCGGCTGAACCAGCGGGAGCAAAGTATTTTGAAAATGCGATTTTTCCAGGGGAAGACACAGATGGAAGTGTCCAAGGAGGTGGGAATCTCCCAGGCACAGGTGTCCCGGCTGGAGAAAAGCGCCTTAAAACAGATTAGAAAATCATTATAACAGCCACGGAAAACCGGCAGATGCAAGAGCAATGTCGGTTTTCTGCGTAGTACACGTGCAAAAAGAGCTGTATTTTGTTATAATGTGTAGAAGCGCGGGGAAGGGGTGAGAGAGGATGGCCATGCAGCGGTTAGATAAGGTGCTGGTTGAAACCGGGCGTTGGAGCCGAAAAGAGGCAAAGGAGCTGATTCGGCGGGGACAGGTGTTGGTAAACGGGGTGGTAATTCGTCAGCCGGAGCGTAAAATTGAGCCGGAAGCGGCAGCGCTGACGGTGAGGGGAGAACAAATTTCCTGGAATCGGTACTGCTACCTGATGATGAATAAGCCGGCAGGGGTGCTGACGGCAACCAAGGATCGGGAGCAGAAAACGGTACTGGATCTGCTGCCAACAGCGCTCCGGCGACAAGGGGTTGTGCCGGTGGGACGACTGGACAAGGACACAGAGGGACTGCTGTTGCTGACCAATGACGGAGTGCTGGCCCATCAGCTTCTCAGTCCCAGGTACCGTGTGAAAAAGTGCTATTTGGTAGCCACTGACGGAACGGTGGATCAAGAGGATGTGACTGCATTTCGAGGGGGCATGGTGCTGCGGGACGGAACCCAATGCTTGCCGGCGGAACTAGAAGCGCTGGAGGCTGGATATTGTCTGGTGACGCTGCGGGAAGGAAAATACCATCAGGTCAAACGGATGTTGGCTGCCTGCGGAAAGCCGGTACGCGCCCTGAAAAGGCTGTCTATTGGGGCACTGAAGCTGGATGACACCTTGGAGGCTGGTCACTGGAGAGAGCTTACGGAAGAGAAAGTGCGGGGGCTGAAAAAGGCAGTCCAGGGGGATCAAACAGAACAAATTTGAGAACAAAAAGTTTTCAGAAGCTATTGATAATGCCGATAAAAGCCGGTATAATATTTTAGATAAAGTTTTCGATGGCCTGGTAAGGTTTTAACAGTGACGCGGAAGGAGCGGATTTTTATGTCCAATCGACTGTTCCAAAGTATGGTTTTACAATTAAAGGAAAGTACTAACCGAGTAATCGGTGTTATTGATATGGAGGGAAATGTAATTGCCTGTACAGACCTGCCTTCCATTGGAGAGCGGATACCTCATGTACTCACAACCCTGAACAACGAGCGGGATACCGCCGTTGCCACGGAGGGGAAAACTTTCAAGTCTCTGGGTGGCTGGAGCATTCAGTTCGGCTATGCCGTGTTCGTACAGGGGGAAGATCAGGAGGCAAAGATGATCTGCAATCTGGCCGCCGTAGCCCTCAACGGAGTGAAAAGCTACTATGAGGAGAAGTACGACAAGGCCACCTTCATTAAGAATATTATTACCGATAACATTATGTTGGGGGATATTTACATCCGCGCCAAAGAGCTTCATCTGATGTCTGAGGTATTGCGGGCTGTGTTTCTCGTTCGTCCCATCGAGCAGGTTGACGTATCGTTGGCAGATGCCGTTCAGGCGCTGTTCCCGGATCGGCAGAATGACTATGTGATTTCGCTGAACGAAAATGATGTGGTGCTGATTAAGCAGGTACCAGAAGGAACCGGTGCAAAGGATCTGGTGAAAATTGCTCAGCAGATCAAAGATGGTGTAGATGTTGAACTGAAGCAGAAGATTATGATCGGCATCGGCACGGTGACAGATCACATTCGTGATTTGGGGCGCATCTACAAGGAAGCCCAAATGGCCATCGAAGTGGGCAAGGTCTTTGAGACAGAGCGTACCATCATCAACTATGACAATCTGGGCATCGGCCGCCTGATCTATCAGCTGCCTGTAACTCTGTGCGAGATGTTTCTTCAGGAAGTGTTCAAAAAGAACCCCATTGACGCGCTGGACCAGGAAACCCTGTTTACCATCAACAAATTCTTCGAGAATAACCTGAATGTGTCCGAGACGGCACGAAAGCTCTTTGTCCATCGAAATACCTTGGTGTACCGGCTGGAGAAGATCAAAAAGCTCACCGGGCTGGATCTCCGTGAGTTCGACGATGCAATTACGTTTAAAGTGGCACTGATGGTCAAGAAGTATCTAGTTTCCCGGGGAATAAAGTCCTGATTTCGGGGAAAGGCAAATAGTTTGGATAACCCGACAGAAGTATGACGAAAAATTCCATACCTCTGCCGGGTGTTTCTATTTGTTACTATTTGACATGACTTTGAAAAGGAAGTATACTAAATTTAACTTACTTGAGCCCTATTTAGAGTGGGAGAAGAATATGATACGCTTTACCAATGTGAAAAAGACATACGATAACGGTACCAAGGCGGTCAACGGGATTTCCATGCTGATCAGCAATGGAGAATTTGTATTTCTAGTAGGCCCTTCCGGTTCGGGCAAGTCCACGATTTTGAAAATGCTTACCGGTGAGGAACCCATTACCTCCGGCTCTATTGTAGCGGATGGCTTTGACCTGATCAGGATCAAGGCCAATCGGATTCCCTACCTGCGCCGGAAGCTGGGCGTGGTGTTTCAGGACATTCGCCTGATTGAAAAAAAGACAGTGGAAGAAAACCTGGAATTTGCCCTGCGCGTAGTCAGCGCACCGCAAGATGGGATTGATGCCCGGGTCGATTATGTGCTGGATCTGGTAGGGTTGACAGATAAAAAACAATGCTATCCCCGAGAGCTCTCCGGCGGGGAGCAGCAGCGCGTAGCCATCGCCCGGGCTCTGGTGAACAATCCAAGCACCATCATTGCCGATGAGCCCACGGGAAATTTGGATCCGGAGCGGAGTTTGGACATTATGCTGTTGCTGGAGCGAATCAACAAACTGGGAACCACGATTTTAGTGGTTACCCATGAGCAACGCCTGGTGGATCAGTTCAATAAACGGGTGGTTTATCTGGAAGAGGGGCGTATTGTCAGCGATCAGGAGAATGGGTGCTATGACTATGAAAAGAAGTAACGCCGGATACTTTATCCGGGAAGGATTTCGCGGACTGCGCAGCCATAGTTTTTTCACCTTTGCGGCAATCGGAATTATTGCGGCCTGCCTGATTATTACTGGAAGCGTATCTCTGGTTGCGGTGAATTTGGAGCATCATTTGAACCAGTTGATGGCGGAAAATGAAATTCTGGCTTATGTGGATGAGGATTACGATGAGGAGCAGGTTCAAGCACTCCAAGCATCCCTAAACAGTATATCAAACATAGCAGAGTGTACCTTTGTGACCAAGGAAGCAGCATTGAACAGTTACTTAGATGGCCTGGAGGAGGACGAGCTATATACCGACTTGCCGTCAACGGTTTTGCGGGATCGATATGTGATCCATGTAGCGGATATTACACAGTTGAAAGATACCATTGGCCAGGTGGAGGAGATAACAGGGGTTGCAAAGGTTTCCGCGGCTCTAGATGTAGCAGACGGATTTATCACGGTTCGGAATGTTGCGGCGGGAATTGCAGTGATCCTGTTAGGTGTTTTGTTGGTAGTTTCCTTCTTTATTGTCTCCAACGCCATCAAAATGGCGACCATCAATCGTGAGGAGGAAATTGCCATTATGAAGATGGTCGGGGCGACCAATTCCTTTGTGCGGTGGCCTTTTGTAGTGGAGGGGATTGTGCTGGGGCTTTCCAGTGCGATCATCGCAAGCCTTCTCCAGTTTGGCATCTATTCTCTGCTGGCCAAGGCCGTGAATGTGTACAGCCATGTTCAGTTTATTAACCTGATTCCCTACCAAAAGCTTATGATACCGGTAGTTGCAGTTTACTTAACCATTGGGCTGGCAGTAGGTGTGTTGGGCAGTCTGATTACCATTCGGAAATTCCTGCGCGTGTAACGGCAGGGTGCAGCGTGAAAGAGAGGGAACAAGCCCATGGGCAAGGTAACGCACGGAAGCAAAAAGAAGAAAAGTGGCTGGGATGGCAGAAGGAAAGCTGTGAGCGCAATGGCTGTGTTTATGGCACTGCTGTTCCTGATCCCCTTAGTGATGGAGATTTTCCAATACGCCGGCGCAGTTACGCTGGACGAAATCTCTGGCCTCTGCGTGCAGCAGGAGGAGTTGGAGACGAAAAAAAGCGGTCTCCAGTCCCAGCTCAACGATCTGAAGGGTAAGGAAGATTCTGCTGTCAGCCGATGTAATTTGCTGGGGGAGAAAGTCACTGTGCTGGAAGATCAAATTGCCACTACGCAGGGTATGGTAGACGAATACGCTGCACAGATCAAAACCCATCAAAAGCAGCTGAAAAAGGCAAAGAAAAAGGAAGCCGGTTACTATGACCTGTTCTGCCAGCGTGTACGCAGCATGGAGGAAGCCAGCTCGGTATCCTATTGGCAGATTCTCTTTGGAGCCTCTGGTTTTTCCGACTTTCTGGATCGAGTCTCCTTTGTGAGCAATGTTATGGAATACGATGACAGCGTGTTGCAGGAGTTGGAGCAGGCCAAGAAAACGGTAGCCAAGGAAACGAAGGCGCTGGAAGAGAAGAAAACTGCCAAACAGGGGGTATTGGGTGACCTGAAAGGGCAAAAAAGGCAGATGAAAACCACTTCTGCGGAAGCAGCAACTGCCTTAAAGGAAATCAAGAGCAATCAGGATGTGTACGCCGACCAGTTAGCTGAAGTAGATTCCCTGGCCGACGAGTTGGCTTCGGATATTGTCACGGCCAAGTCTGATTACGCGGCAGAGCAGAAAGCAGCGGCAGAACAGGCAGCGAAAGAGGCTGCTGCGGCAAAGAAAGCTGCGGAGAAAGCAAAAAAGAGGGAAGAAGCAAAGAAAAATCAAGCAAATACTGCAAACCAGGGGAATTCAGGCAAGCAGGAAGGAACCTCAGACAAGCAGGAAGGAACCTCAGACAAGCAGGAAGGAACCAAGGAAGAGGATAGCAAGAAGGAAAACGACACTACAGAAAAGGAAGAGGAGAAGCCAGCGGCTAACCCGGCCAGCGGCGCTGCAATTGTCAACTACGCTATGCAGTTTATAGGTGGCAAATATGTGTGGGGCGGCTCCAACCTCTCTACCGGCGTGGATTGTTCTGGTTTCGTCATGTGTGTCTATGATCACTTTGGGTACTCTCTGCCCCATAGCTCTGCGATACTGGCTAGCTGCGGGAAAGGGGTCGGCTACTCCAATGCCCAGATGGGTGATGTGATCTGCTACAATGGTCACTGCGGGATCTACATCGGTGGCGGCAAGATGGTCAACGCTCTGGGCGCGAAGTACGGCATTGTTGTCAGTAATGTGAATACAGGTCGCTTGGTAGCGGTGCGCAGAATTATCTGACCTATAATGAAATAAAAAACAAGGAGTTCCACAGTCCATTGTGGAGCTCCTTTTTACGTAAAAAACCAGCTTGTGCTTTACGTCTTGCCGCCGCGAATCACATGGTAAACCCCGGATGTGGTAGCGGCAATCGTACCTGCTTGCTGCCAGGCTTCGGCAGAACAGTAGGCGATGCGGTCGCCAATTTGTTGGATCAGAACCCGGACAAAGAGGGGGTGTCCCACGAGAATCGGTTGGAGATAAGAAATTTGAAGGGAAACGGTGACAATACGCGTATCGGTGCCACAGATGGATGCGATAGTAGAACCCTGGGCACAATCAATCATGGCGGCGATTAACCCACCGTGCATCATACCATGGGGGTTACCAAAGTGTTCCTTCACGTCAAAGGAACAGACGATACTCTGGGCTTCCGCATCGCAGGAGACAAAGACAGGCGGGATTTGGGAATCGAAGTCGTTGGGATCTGCATGAGCTAGGAGCTCGGAAACCTGCTGAAAGGTTTCCGTCATCTTCTGATTTTTTTCTGGAACGGTCATGAGAAGTATACCTCACTTTTTGGATGATGTTTTTACAAAAGAAGTCACCGATGTGCTTCATAAAGATACAACGGTGTCAATAATAAATTGCGTTTATTATAGCATGAGTCTGTCGAAAAGAAAAGGGGGCTTCCAAGGCCCGACTATTGAATTTGTCAAAAAAAGCATGTATAATCAGACTCAACAGCAGTTCCGTTAGAAGAACAGAAACGGCTCCCAGATCGACGGTTAGAATGCGACTAACGTATCCGATACGTTCAATAGTGTGTAGAGAACTGAATTCTGCAATTACGGGCTGCAATGAGTAAAAATAGCCGGGAAGAGAGCACCGGTTTAGAAGGTTGAGCATGTGTTATGATGAAGTATGTATTGATTATCGGTGACGGAATGGCAGACAATTCAGTTCCGGAATTGGGAGATCGTACCCCCCTTCAGGTAGCCAAAAAAGGGGCGATTGATGCGCTGGCACAGAAGGGTGTGGTCGGTAGTGTGGTAAATTGTCCCGAGGGACTGCCCCCCGGAAGCGATACCGCTATCCTATCTATTTTCGGCAACGATCCCTGGAAGTGCTACACGGGACGTTCACCGCTGGAAGCTGCCGCAACGGGAATCCAGTTGAATCCAGGTGATGTAGGCTACCGTTGTAATATGGTGGCGCTGGAGGAAGGGGATCAGCCCTTTGAGGAGAAAAAAATTCTATCCCATTCCGGCGGTTCCATTGACGGGGAAGAGTCTATTGCATTGGTAGAGTACCTATTTGCCCACCCGGATTTCAAGGCACTGGCCAAAGAGGCTGGCATGATTGTCTATCCGGCTCCATCCTTCCGACATATTGCAGTTCAGTCTAAGGCGGATATTACTGGAATCCACCTGATTCCACCCCACGATCATCTGGGAGAGGTGATTGGTTCCCTACTGCCTTCTGGCTGTGACAACGCGGCAGTGCTGTCCAAGCTGATGGAAGTGTCCTATCAGGTGTTGGATCAGCATCCCATCAATCAGGCTCGCAGGGCGGCTGGAAAGCTGCCGGCCAACGGGGTATGGTTCTGGGCAGAGGGAACTGGTGTGGCGCTGGACTCCTTTGTAGATAAGTATAAAAAAACCGGCTCTGTGATTTCCGCAGTACCTCTGTGCCAGGGCATCGCCAGACTCGGTGGCTTGAACGTCACCGAGGTGGAAGGTGCCACCGGCGAGTTGGAAACCAACTACGAGGGCAAAGTTCGGGCTGCATTGAAGGACTTGGCCGATGGCTGTGACTTTACCGCCGTTCATCTGGAAGCACCGGACGAGTGTACTCACAACGGAGATTTGGAAGGGAAACTTCAGGCCATCGAATGGCTGTCCAGCCGGATCGTAGCGCCGCTGGTGGCGGGAATGGATGAGGCAGGATACAGCTACCGCATCCTGATCCTGTCCGATCACAAGACCTTGACGGCCACCCGAGGCCACGATGGAGATCCAGTTCCGTATCTGCTCTATGACAGCCGCAATGACAGTATGCTGCGCGGGAACTATACCGAAGAAGAGGGACAGAAGGGTCCCTTCATGGACAGTGGACTGGCACTGATGCCGGCTCTGTTCGAACTGCCCTATTAAGGAGGAACATTGTGATGGAAAATCGTTGGCCTGGCTTTGGCCCGACAGATATTTTACTGCCGAAAGACTGTGACCTGACCAAGTGGAGTGTGGTGGCCTGTGACCAGTACACCTCTCAGAACGAGTATTGGCAGCGTGTAGCAGAGCGGGTAGGAGAAGCACCCTCTGCACTGAAGGTGATTCTTCCGGAGAGCCAGCTAGAAGACGGACATGCAGAGGAGCATATTGCCGCCATTGGGAAAACCATGGAGGAATACTTGGCAGCCGACCTGTTCCGCAGCTATCCCAACGCCCTGATTTATGTGGAGCGTTGGCTGGACAATCAGAAGCTGCGTCGTGGTCTGGTAGGTGCGGTGGATTTGGAGTGTTACGATTACACGCCTGGTGCAGGGACACTGGTTCGTGCCACCGAAGGTACGGTGCTCTCCCGAATCCCACCCCGGGTAGCAGTGCGGAGAAATGCACCGTTGGAGCTGCCGCATATCATGATGCTGGTGGACGATCCGGATCAGCGGCTCATTGAGCATCTGACCTATGAAACGGATCAGATGGAGCAGATATATGATTTTGACCTGATGGAGCGGGGCGGCCATATCAGTGGTTATTTGCTGACGCCCGAGCTGCAAGGCGATGTAGCAGACCTGCTAGAGGATCTGGCAGCACCGGAACGGTTTGCTCAGCAGTATGATGCACCGGGAAAACCGGTACTGCTCTTTGCCATCGGAGACGGCAACCACTCTCTGGCTTCTGCTAAGGCAACCTATGAGGAGGAAAAGCAGCATACGTTAAAAGAGCAGTGGGCGGAACTGCCCTCCCGGTACGCTCTGGTAGAGCTGGTGAACCTCCATGATGAATCATTGGAATTCGAACCGATTCACCGAGTCTGCTTTAACGTAGACGTAAAGAAACTGCTGGCAGACCTGCTCCAGACCTATCCCGGCGCCTACTACGGAGAGGGAACGGGGCACAAGATTACCTATGCCTGGGCGGAGGGAGAGGGGAAAATTACGATCCCACAGCCTACCGCACAGCTGGAAGTGGGGACGTTGCAGGAGTTTCTGGATCGGTGGTTGGAAACCAACACAGGCAGTGTCGACTATGTACATGGGGCGGACGTAACCCGGGAACTGGGTACGAAAGACGGAAATATTGGATTTTTGCTTCCGGCAATGGAGAAAAATCAGTTGTTTAAAACCGTTATTTTTGACGGAGTATTGCCGCGGAAAACCTTCTCTATGGGGGAAGCCCATGATAAACGATTTTATTTGGAGGCCAGAAAAATCAAATGAAAACGACAGTAACAGAACTGGCCAATGCCAAGATCAACCTGACATTAGATGTATTGGGGCGCCGGGACGATGGGTATCATAATCTGAAATCTGTGATGCAGGCCGTCCAGCTGTGTGATCGGGTTACTCTAACCAAAACTGAGGGGGCAGAGCTGGTTCTGACGGCCAACGTGGAAACGGTACCGCTGGACAAAAGCAATACGATGATCGTGGCGGTTCGAGCCTTTGAGGAGAAGACCGGCATTACAGTAGGCGGCCTTTCCATTCACCTGGAAAAAAACATTCCGGTGTCAGCCGGTGTAGGCGGAGGCAGCAGTGATGCGGCGGCAGTTCTGCGTGGTTTAAACAAAATGTATGAGATGAACTTGACATCTTATGAGTTGGCAGAGATCGGGATAAAGGTGGGGTCTGATGTACCCTACTGCATCTATGGAAGCGCCTGTATCGTAGAGGGCAAAGGAGAACAGGTCGGACGTTTGACGGGGTTGCCCCATTGCTGGATTGTCCTCTGCAAGCCGGACTTTTCGCTGTCGAGTGCCGAGATGTACCGGAGAATTGACAGCGTAGAGCTGCCCTCCAGGCCGGATCAAGTCACCGTAATGGTGGGGCTGGAATGGGAAGAACTGAACGCAGTTGCCAAACGCGTGGAAAATGTTTTCGAAGCGGCTCTCACGGATGAAGAGCGGGCAGTGATTTCCAGCATTAAGGAAACCCTGCTGAATTGCGGAGCCATGGGCGCAGCTATGTCTGGCAGTGGGTCGGTGACCTACGGCATCTTTGCGGAAGAGGCAGCGGCCAAGAAAGCTGCAGAGGCATTGCAAAAAACCTATAGCGAAGTATTTTTGACCCAGCCGGTATAAAAGAAAAAAACGCCGTCCATACTGTAGCAGTTGTTACAGAGGACGGTGTTTTTTATGCAAAGAGCAGCAAGCATACGCTTAAAACGATGGGAAATTGCCCTGCTTTTGGGACTTGCAGTGACGGTGCTGGTCTCCAGTTGGGCGGAATACCGAGAGACGGAATTGGCAACACGAGTCGTGCGGTTTCACGTACTGGCCAATTCAGACTCCGAGGCAGATCAAGCTTTAAAGCTGAAAGTAAGAGACTCTGTTTTGGCTTTGGCCGATGGGTATCTTGCGGATTGTACATCGGTAACAGAAGCCAAAGACGTGCTGGAAGCCCATCTGCAGGAGCTTGCGGACACAGGAGCAGATACCGTTTCTCAGGAGGGGTATCCGTATCCGGTCTGTGTTAAACTGGAGACCACATATTTCCCTACCAAAGAATATCAAGACTTTGCACTGCCTGCCGGAGAGTATCAGGCGCTGAGAGTTGAAATTGGAGCCGCAGAAGGACATAATTGGTGGTGTGTTGTGTTCCCACCTCTCTCCTTTGGCTCCGTCTCAGAGTGCTCAGAAACAGCAATTAAAGACGGTTTGACGGGGGATGATATGGAACTTCTCTCCGGAGAGGAAGAAGGTTATGTCGTTCGCTTTAAGTGTCTGGAGTTGTTTGGGGAATTGAAGCAGTGGCTGGCAACGGATGCGTAACGGTATCAGCTGCGAGATCGCGCCAGAGCAAAAGGGAGCGGACAAGGCAGCCGAAAGCAGAGGAAATAACAAAGCCGATCACAAATGCTTCCAGGCCAATTTTCGTAGTATAGGACAAGGTGAAGTAGACTTGGATAAACGTTGCAAAAAGCGTGATGCAGGCGTTGGCAGTCTGTTTGTTATAAGCATTTAACGTAGTTTCCACAACGACCTCAAATGCGGAGATAATAACACCGATGGCCAGTAGAAGAATGTAATTTCCTACATCTGGGTGATTGTAGAACAGCAATCCCAAGTGGGTGCCAAAGCGAGCAATTAATAGTGTTCCAGGTGCTACGAGAAGGGCAATTGCCAGTACAATCCATCTGAGTGTCTTGAGAATCTGCTCTTTTTGATGGAATACGCGGCAGCGAGAGATGTAGGGAAGCAGCACAATGGAAAGTGCGTTGATTAGGGAGAATGGAACCATCAGAAGTGGTAGGGTCATTCCAAATAGTACCCCGTAATCTTGAAGGGCAGTTGTTTGATCCAGTCCATATTGCACTAAAAGGTTGGGAATAATGACTGAGTTTAAGGTGGAAATAGACTGGCAGAAAAGCGTGGTCAACGAAACGGGCAGTGCAATTCTTAGAATCACGCGATTCATGAGTCTGTTATTACGCTCAACAGAGTGAGTAAAAGGAAAGACAATCGGTTGCTGCTTCCGCAAATAGGTTAAGTGTAGGGATGAGTAGATCTCACTGACCAGCATTCCCAGTAAGATGAGCAATACAGATTCCATGGGAGATTTCTGAGGGAGGATCAACAGCAGTGCAATTACTGTAAAAATGCGAACCAGTTGTTCTGTAATTTGAATAAGTGCAGGAATCCGAATGCTGTTTGTCCCGTAGAAGTAGTGCTTATTGAAGATTTCCTGGGCAGTAAAAAAGAGCAATAAGGGGATTGTAAGAAAAAAAAGTGCCTGCGGCGGATTTGTAAAGTAGTTTTTTGCAAATACCTTATAGAGCAGCAAAAATAGCAGTCCGAATAGCAAAAACAAATAAGAGAACAGTTGGGTTGTATGTTCAACAATTTTTCCTAGTGCGGTGTGGTTATTTTTAGACTGATATTCTGAAGATAGTTTGTTAACTGCAAGGGCAAAGCCCGAGGTCAGAAAGGAAAGAAATGTGTAGTATATTGGCATGATCATGTGGATTAACCCAAGGACTTCCGTGCCAACAATTCTAGATAAAGTTACCTGATATAAAAAATAGAGAAATTGAGACAGCAGGGAAACTGCTGTCAATTGAAGCGTTGAGCCTAAGAGTGATGTAGAGTTTTTGTGATTCATGGTAACCAGCCCCCATAGCTTATCCTATGTGCCGGGGGATGTGGTTAGAAATAGAAAAGGACGTACCCAACAGGGTACGTCCTTAATAGTTTGGAACAAATTAGAGTAAGAACGAAAATTACTTTGCAGACTTTTCGTCCTTGATTGCCTGCAGCAGCAGGGGAGCAACCTTGAACAGGTCACCGCAAATGCCGATATCAGCAACTTCAAAGATAGGAGCAGTGTCGTTCTTATTAACAGCAACGATAAACTCGGATTCCTGCATGCCAGCCAGATGCTGGATAGCACCGGAGATACCCAGAGCAATGTACATTGTGGGATGGACAGTCTTACCAGTCTGACCAACCTGATGGTCGGGGCTGATCCAGCCGGAGTCAACGACTGCACGGGAGGAACCAACAACGCCGCCCAGCTCTTCAGCCAGTGCTTCAGCCAGCTTGATGCCGCCTGCGACGTCTTTGCTGATACCACGGCCAACGGAGACAATGATGTCAGCGCCGATCAGGTCAACCAGCTTCTTAGCTGCCTTTTCAACAGACAGAACTTCGGTCTTGATGTCATCCTTGGAGATGGAGAATGCGGGAGTTTCGACGACCAGAGCATCAGCCTTAGCCTGATCGAAAGCAGCCTTCTTCATAACGCCGGGACGGACGGTAGCCATCTGAGGACGGAAGCGGGGGATGATGATGGTAGCCATCAGGTGACCGCCGAATGCCGGACGGGTCATCTTCAGGGTCTTGTCTTCCAGGTCGATTCCGCCCAGGATTTTTTCGTCCAGGGTGGAAGAATCACGCAGGAACTGCACATAGCCCACGGAGTCGATGTCCAGATGGGTGCAGTCAGCGGTCAAGCCAGTGTGCAGGCGAGCTGCCAGACGAGGAGCCAAGTCACGACCAATGTTGGTAGCGCCGATCAGCACGACTTCAGGCTTCTGCTCTTTTACCAGGTCAACGATAACCTTGGTGTATGCATCAGTGGTGTAAACGTCCAGCAGGGGATCTTCACAAACCAAGATCTTGTCAGCACCAAAGCCGCCCAGAACTTTTGCTTCTTTGCCGATGCCAGCGCCGCCCAGGACAACGCCAACAACCTCTTCACTCAGCTGATCAGCCAGTCTACGAGCCTCGGAGATCAGTTCTTCGTTAGTAGGCATCAGTTTGCCGCCACGCTGTTCACAAAATACCCATACGCCTTTGAAAGCGGCCAGATCTTTGAAATCATATTCAGCCATTAGTATGTTCTCCTTTCTATCAGATCAGATGCTTCTTTGCCAGGATGCCAGCCAGTTCAGCACTGGTTTTGGCATCGTCGCCTGCCAACATCATGCCAGCACCCTTCTGAGGAGGAGTGAATGACTTGTAGATGTTAGTGGGG
>ENA-UOOI01000683-UOOI01000683.1-fermentation-metagenome-genome-assembly--contig:-NODE-683-length-41654-cov-3.721508_pt1 | contig 41654 bp, 26 predicted proteins | sample MGYA00245779_ERZ724027 | MGnify/ENA primary metagenome ERZ724027 (study PRJEB28704, sample SAMN03018318) | fermentation metagenome | biome: anthropogenic terrestrial biome; feature: soil; material...
AACGAGGCAAGTGAACACAAGACAAAACCCATAAAAGAGGCTATCCAGTTCGATACGTTCGAAAAACTGGATATCCGTGTGGGAACAGTGCTGGAATGCGAAAAAGTACCCAAAACCGATAAATTGCTCCGCTTCCTTCTCGACGACGGCCTGAAGAAACGGACTATCCTCTCCGGTATTGCCGCTTATTACCCGGATCCCGAAGAACTGATCGGCAGGCAGGTATGCTTTATTGCCAATCTCGAACCGAGAAAAATGAGGGGTTTGCTCTCCGAAGGAATGATCCTCTCGGCCGAAAATGCCGACGGGTGTCTCACTCTGGTCTCTCCTTCGAAAGAAGTGCTGCCGGGAAGCCAGGTCGTTTAATCAAGCAACGAAGACTTGCCCTTAAAGAAGGGAAGAAAGCAAATGAATAGGTAAAAGAAAAATTTGGTTATTTTTAACATAGTTAAAGGTAACCTTTTTTCTTTTTTTCCATCTTGAGAATAGAGACATGGTTCTCATCACGTAATAAGGGACAAATAAGTTCCGGCTATTATGTAAAATGATGAATTTAATAAATCCTAAAAACTACTTTTATGAAGAAACAAGCTATTCTCGCTATCGCGTTGCTAGTCAGCTTTACTGCTTTTTCCCAAAAGACACATCAGGTGATGGGATGGAAAATATCAAAAGATATTCCACAAAACGAAGTGAAATTAAACCTGCTAAACACCATTTTCTATTCTTTTTCCGAGATTACTTATGAGCGTATCTTAAGTGCTGATTTCAGTGTGGGAGGATCGTTAGGTGTGGCATTAGAACCGGGTACATATCCTGTGGACTTTGCAGTGACTCCTTACGCCCGTTGGTTCTTCGGAGGAAATGCGAAGAATCTGCAAAAATATGGTGCCGGCTTTTTTATTGAAGCAAATGGGGCTATAGTATCGACAAATGAAAATAGCTATGATATGAAATCCGAGCTGCTGGCCGGACTGGGACTGGCCATAGGATGGAAATACCTCTCACTAAACAACTGGGTGGGAGAACTTTATTTGGGTGCCGGACGGTATTCTGACTCAGACTATGTTGGGTATCCCCGGCTTGGCATCTCCATCGGAAAGCGGTTTTAAAAAATAGTTTTAACATCCATCCAAGAGAGAGCCTAAAAGAGGTTCTCTCTTTTTTTATCCGCCGTATCCTATTTGATTCCTGCATATTCCAAAAGAATTGATCCAAAAACAAGGCTATCACGGAATAATCTGTTAATTTTGTGATTTAAACAGTAAACAACAGTCGATTTAATGATGTGCTGATGTACTGATGTGCTACTGTGGTATAGTGCTAAGGAACAAATATTTCATATGATTAAAATATTTATTTTCAAAGGTATCATATGGAACTCGCTTTTAATCATGCTCTTGTGTGAGAACAATTATCATACTCGTTTCATATGAAGAATTATTTCGATTTCAAAAAAATCCTACCCGATCTGATCGTGATCGTGGGATTCATCCTGGTCTCATTTGTCTATTTCGCTCCGGCGGTGATGGACGGGCGTATAATCGCCCAGAACGACTCACTGGCCGCTATCGGACAAGGGCAGGAACAGCGCGACTACATGGAGCGCCACGACGGGAAACGCACAAGGTGGAACCTCTCCATGTTCAGCGGAATGCCTTCCTACCAGATGAGCCCCACCTACGACTCATCCAAGCCGCAGGATGCGGTTAAAAAAGCCTATTCCCTTTTCCTGCCGAATTATGTCGGCCTGGTATTTATTATGCTGTTCGGGTTCTACATCCTGATGCGCGCCTTGAAGGCATCCCCCCTCCTTAGCGCCTTAGGAGCTGTTATCTGGGCTTTTTCCTCCTACTTCTTTATCCTTATCGCCGCGGGGCATATCTGGAAGTTCATCACCCTCGCCTATATCCCGCCTACCATAGCCGGTATGCTCTATATCTACCGGAAGAGATATCTTTTGGGCGGACTCCTCTTCATGATCTTTGTCGCCTTTCAGATATCGTCCAATCACCCGCAGATGACCTACTACTTTTTGTTCGTCATGCTTTTTATCGCGATTGCTTTTCTTGTGGAAGCCATTCGAAAAAAAGAGCTGCCCGGTTTCCTGAAATCGACCGCGGTATTGATTGTTGCCGGGATCATCGGTGTGGCGTCCAACGCGAGCAACCTCTACCACACTTATGAATACTCGAAAGAAACCATGCGGGGTAAATCGGAGTTGACCCACCACGGGGAAGAGAACAAAACCGGCGACGGGCTGGAACGCGATTATATCACCGCCTGGAGCTACGGCATCGGCGAGACATGGACATTGCTGGTGCCCAATGCCAAAGGGGGTACTTCTGCCGCCCGAATTGCCGAAAATGAAAGGGCGATGAGCAAAGCACGCCCGGAATATCAGCAACTTTATCAACAGATCGGGCAATACTGGGGGGAACAACCGTGGACATCGGGGCCGGTCTATGTAGGCGCCTTCGTACTGGCGCTCTTTGTCCTGGGGCTTTTTATCGTGAAGGGCCCGCTGAAATGGGCGTTGCTGGCCGGCACACTCTTTTCCATCCTGCTCTCGTGGGGGAAGAACTTTATGGGACTGACCGATCTCTTTATCGATTGGATGCCGATGTACAATAAATTCCGTGCTGTCTCCTCCATCCTGGTGGTAGCCGAATTCTGTATCCCCCTGCTGGCCGTACTGGCAGTGAAGGAACTGATCCAAAAACCGGACATACTGAAAAACAATATAAAATATCTCTATATCAGCCTGGGAGTGACCGGGGGAATAGCGCTGTTATTTGCCGTTGCACCCAAATTTTTCTTTTCTTCCTTTATCTCCGGCGCCGAAATGCAGGCATTACAATCACTACCGCCCGAACATATCCAGACAGTGGTCGCCAACCTGACCCAAATGCGGGTTTCCATGTTCACGGCGGATGCCTGGCGCAGCTTTTTTATCGTTGCCATCGGAGGTCTCCTGGTCTGGCTTTTCATTAACAAAAAGATAAAAGCGGAATGGACAGTGGCAGGAATCCTGTTGCTTTGTTTAGTGGATATGTGGGACGTAAACAAACGCTATCTGAACGATAACGACTTCGTACCCGAAAGCAATCAGCAACAGGTCTTCAGCCTATCACCCACCGATCAACACATCCTGCAGGATACCACCAAATACTATCGGGTGCTGAATATGGCTACCAATACTTTTGACGACGGTATTATGCCTTACCGGCATAAAGTGATCGGCGGATACCACGCGGCAAAACTGCGCCGTTACCAGGATCTGATAGACGTACATCTCAGATCCGAAATGATGGCCTTACAGCAAGATATCATTCAGTCACAAGGTGATATGGATTCGTTGAAGGCCGACCGGTTCAAGGTATTGAATATGCTCAATGCCAAATGGATCATCATGCCGGCACAGGACGGGACGACCATTCCGGTGGAAAACCCGTATGCCATGGGGAATGCATGGTTTGTAGACAATATCCGTTTTGTGGAAAATGCCGATGAAGAGATCGATGCACTGGGCGTTCTCGATCTCCGGAAAGAAGCGGTAGCCGATAAAAAATATGAGTCGATCCTCGCGGGATTCCAACCGACACCGGCCGATTCGGCCTCTACCATCCGACTGACCGGCTACGATTCTGATTTTGTAATCTATTCCGTAGATGCGAAAAAAGATGAGTTGGCCCTGTTCTCCGAAATTTATTATCCCAAAGGATGGCAAATCACTATCGACGGTCAACCGGCAAAGATGCTACGCGCCAACTACACCCTGCGTGCGCTCCCCATCCCGGCAGGACAACATACAGTGGAATTCCGTTTCGATCCGCAGAGTATCAGGGTAACGGACGGCATCGCCTATGCCGCACTACTGATCATGTTACTCACTCTCCTCTTTCTTGTTTATGATGCGGTAAGACATAGAAATAAAAACTAAAAATTGACTCCGCCGATTCTTCACGCTCGAACTTGTTCGCTCGTTTTGACGAGAATCCATATACCTTAACGTAAAAAATAAATTAATTGTATGAAAAAAAGTATCCTTTTATTGTGTATCGTAGTGGCAGCGCTCAGTGCATGTAACACAGGTAAACGCAGCAGCAATGCTCAAACAGATGGAACAGAAGTAGCCGACCCGGCCCACAACAGCCGCAATTCACTGGATTGGGCCGGAGTATACAAAGGAACATTGCCTTGTGCCGATTGTGAAGGTATAGAGGTGGAAATACGCCTGAACGACGACCTGTCGTATGAGAAGGTGATGATTTACATGGGGAAGGGCGACAACCGGTTTTCCGACAACGGCCGGTTCGAATGGGATGAAATCGGGAGCAGGATCAAACTGACCAGCGCCACATCTCCCAAAGCGGCGAACAATTGGTTTCTGGTAGGCGAAAACAGGCTGTTTGTCCTTGATACTGAAGGGAACCGGATTGAAAGCAATTTCCCGCCGGAAACCTATATCTTCGAGAAAATAGACCTGGACAACGTCATCACTGAAAAATACTGGAAACTGATAGAACTGAACGGAAAAGAGATCACTTTTGCTCCTGAAGGTCAAATCAGGGAAGCCCATTTTATCCTGAAAAACGAAGACAACAGGGTAATAGGAAATACGGGATGCAACAACATGAACGGAAGCTACTCCCTTTCAGAAGAAGAGAACAGCATCCATTTCACTCCTCCGGCAACCACCAGAATGGCCTGCATGGGCGTTGATTACGAGGCTGACTACCTCGACATGTTCCAGACATGCGACAACTATGCCGTTCAAAACGATACGCTCACGCTGCGTAAGGAAGAAGCGCCCCTGGCCAGGTTTGTGGCAGTCTATCTGCGATAAGGAGGAAATATCGGGGTACAGCTTCGTCAGTGGGTCTACTATGCCGGGAAAGGTGAAAGCAAATGAACAAATGGTCAGATTTATGGTTCAGCAATTATGCAGAAGATAAAGTTAAAGACTATTTTATTTGATATGGATGGCGTGGTAATTGATTCGGAAAAACTGCACCTCCGGGCTATGGGACTCACTTTGGAACAGCATGATATCGAATATACACAATCGTTTTTAAATGATTACGTGGGGAGATCGGATGAGTCTTTTTTTCGCTACGTACATGAAAACATAGATAGTAGCAACAGTATAGAAGACCTGATAAAAGAGAAAAATGCTTTTTTTGAAGATCTTTTGAAAGAGCTGCAGTATGTAGAGGGCTTTACTGATTTTATTCAAGAAGTAAAAACAATGAAGTTGCGAACCGCATTGGTTACCTCCTCCTCTCTTTTTACAGTTCGAAAAGTGAATAAACTGCTGAATCTGCTTCCTTTTTTCGATATTATTGTTACGGAAGAAGATACCCAAAAGCATAAACCCCATCCGGAGCCCTATCTTCTGGCACTGGAAAATTTAGGCGCCGGAAACAGATCGGTCCTTATTATCGAAGATTCCATCAATGGGATACTCTCCGGAAAAGCGGCAGGATGCAGGGTAGCAGGACTCACTACCTCCTTTGATGCTGAAACCTTACAAGATGCCGGAGCGGACTACGTAATTGACAGTTTTTCTGAACTACATATTGAGAAAGATTCTACTTGAAAAAATTTTAATAAGAAACCTCCAACCATTTTTAAGCTCATTAGCGAAAACTTTGCATTTATCTATTGCAAAGTTCCTTAAAGGTGCACCATTGACAGGTCTTAGTGTTCTTTGTTTGCGTAAACGGAATTACCGGATCGAAAATCTCCGCAAGGCAATCGTTGAATAAAGACAGGAATTCATCCATAAAAACAGAGAGGTCGGGGATGGGCCGTTTATTACAGGTGACAGCCGGTGAAGGATCGCCGAAAATGGAACGCAGGTAATAAATGGCCGGGGATAAACGGGCATCCGGATGTTCCTGAGCGTAAAACAGCGCGTATACAAATACCTGCAGGATCTGATACGGCCGGTTCGCTTTCGATCCGTCAAACAAATCGGGGATTTGTTTGAAGTCGGTTGTTCCTGTTCCGGTCTTATAGTCAATAATACGGCAACTATCCCCCACCCTGTCGATGCGGTCTATGATCCCCTTGAAGTTCACCGAGAGTTCGTCGTTCACACGGTACGGCGCCCGGAAACGGTATTCCGCCCCTACAAATTCAAAAGGAGTAAATTGCTTGTCCGTTTCCAGCGTTTGTTTTACATAACTCCGGAGAATCTCCCCGATCAGGTAATGCTGTCCCAGCAATGGACGAGGGTCATCTTTCTGTTTGAAATAATACTCGGCGAATGCCTGTTCGATCAGTTTCGTCAGCAAGGTATCATCCTTCGCAATCGATGTCAGCACGTCGGGCGTAACTGTTTTCCCTTTATAACGATTATAAATCGTCTCCATCAGTTTATGAAAGATCGATCCAAACAGATCCGACTCTACCGACTCCCGGACTTCATCTTCTTCATAGAGACCTTCCACCGCCGTAAAGTAAAAATGCAGGGGACAATCAATGTAGTTGTTGATCAGCGATGCCGACAGGAATGACTCCCCTCCTTGTCTGAATGCGTTTAATTTCCGCAATACTTCCGGCGTTTTGGTGACCGCTACAGGCGAAATTTCAGGTGCCGCCACATCGTAAGCCACCACATGTTCCGAAATATCGAAATAATCGGCATAGAGATATTTCAACTGGTAGAAATAGCGGCTCACTTCACCCGTCTGCATTTCTTCCGTACGTGTATCATACAGCATAAACACCCGCTTTGCCCGGCTGATCATCCGGTAAAAATGGTATGCATAAGTACTGTCCTGATGCTCATACACCGGCAGTCCGAAACCTTTCCGTAACGTAAACGGAATAAAAGAATTCACTGGATCCTTCAACGGAAAAACACCTTCATTCATCGAGAGGATGATCAGGTTCTCAAAATCGATCACACGCGTTTCCAGCACACCCATGACCTGCAAACCCGAGAGTGGCTCGCCGCTGAATGCCACGCTGATGGAATGCGCCAATTTTTTCAGCAACCGGAAACAGGTTTCGAGCGACATATTTTTTGCATATTGAAGCCTGTCCTGCAAACGGGTCACGGTTTTATGATACTGTACGATAAACTCCCGCTCCAGATCTACCGGCCGCGTGCTCTCTTGCCCACCTTCTCCGACACTACTATTCATTCCCTTTTCCAGGCCAGCCGCCCGGGTGTTGTCACCGGCCTCTTCCCTGTTATATTTTTCATCCGTCAGGCTGCCATAAATAAATGTAAGGATATTTTTGATGTAGCCGAAAATGTCGCGCCATGCGGATAATGGCCGAAATATCAATTGAAACAGGGGATGCGATGGAAATTCCGCTTCTGACACGACACTACGGTTATAGGTGAGAATATATGTTTTTAGCGCTTCAGCTTCCTCTTTGGCTGACGTATATACCAACGGGTGATTCAGTATCGATAATACATTCCGGTGATAAAACATCATTTCTCCGGCTGATTCCCGTATGTTGCGTTGTAAACCGGCGATATGCTCCATCAGCGCCGAGATCGACGAATAAGACAGCCCGTATCCCATGGTCACGTTTATCTTTCCGATCTCTTCAGGAATAGAATAAAGCACCGGCAGCAACAGCCGCTCATTCGGCAGCACTATAGCTGTATTGATCGCTTCCTCCGGATTGGGAATAGCCCCTGTCTCGATCAATCGCGAGAGAATCTGTGTAACATGTTTCGCCTGCCCTACCCCCGAAGGGATACCTATCACTTCTATGCTTGTTTTCTCCTTCTTACCCGTATCTGTTCTCTCCTCCCCTCCATCACCATCGCTACCCTGCAATATGAATTGAGAAGGGAACCTCTGCAGGTTCTCTTTTACCCATAACGACGCCCGATTTTGGCTGTCATAAATCAATGGCGATTCGTAATCCCAGTAAAAATCGGCGATACCCAGATTTTTCAGATGTTCGAGTAATACCGTTTCAGCCGGTGTGAGCGCATTCAACCCTACAAATATATAGCTTTGGATTTGCCTGTCATCATTTTTTTGCGGCTTACCATCCCCTCCCTGAGCATAATGGGCTACCGACCCCTCCCGCTCGCCCCATCCGTCGGGTTTATCTGTTCTGCCTGGGTTGCCTGGGACTACCGGACTACCCTGTTCTGCCGAGCTATCCAACTCTCCCGCCCGGGCGCGTTCCGCTACTTCACGGAACATCATCCCTTCGTATGCAAGTCCTTTTTCTTGGAGTTCCGTACGGAAAGAAGAATAGAGTTCATACAATATCTGCCAGGTCTCCTGAAACTTCTTCTTGGTTTCGCTCTCCCCCACCGGCATAAAATTAGTCCAGAAGCGACGGATGGCTTCTTTCTGTCTTTCGGTGAGATGGGTCAGATCATCATCTATCGACCTGAAATCATACACATTCCGGAATAGCTGTTTAGCATCCGCCAGGTACTTATCCACATCGTTGAAATCGTTCAGCAGCATCTCCCCCCAGTACAGGAAATCGTCGAACGACTCGTCGGACCCGCTGATCCTTCCAAAATGATCGTAGAGCATGACCAGCATTTCAATTTTATCAGCCGGCCGGTAGAATGACAAAGAAGCGAAAAGCTCCTGAATAGTCATTACGGAAGGAGAAAAAAGGGGCTTGCCGGCAATCTCTGCAAGGTATTTCTGGAAGAAGAAGCCGGCACGCCGGTTCGGAAATACGAACGTATGCCGGTATAGTTCGTTGCCGTATCGCGCATGAAAGACTTCTGCTACTTTATACAGGAATGGGGTCATATAAGATTATAAACTGGTTATAAGGGTCGCCGATATAATTCGGTAAATATATACAATATCGCTGTGTACAATATAGCTAATCGCCATTTTTTTATAGTTTATACGACGGACATTCGAACCATAACGCAAAAATGAAATATAAGTTTGTACCGGATAACTTCCAGAAAAACATTTAAGGCTGTGAATGGTTTTTGTTAGTTCAGCATAGTGTTTTATAGCGGTAAGAGGAGCATAGTATACAGCACGGACATGATGTAGATATTCATCAAAATCCTTTTTAGCTTCCTCTGAAAGCTTTATACGATACATCTCATTGTAATTTTATATCATTCTCTTCCGCCAATTTCCGTATATCAGTATCGTATAATTCACTCAATTTATCCAGTCCCCGTTCATACACCTCTTCCCAGTCATGCCCCTTATCAATAATTTCTTCAGGCAAGGGATATTCAAGTTTTACGGCCCTTTTTTTTGTAGTTCCCGCACAATCTTCCGTCCGGATGGCCGGGATATATCAATGGTGGCTATTACTTTGTTATTACCCATGTGATGAATCTCCTTTCTTGTACAAATTTACACAATTTATTTTGTACCGGAAAAGTTTTGTTTTTTTGTTTCCCACGAATATATTTCTTTTTTCTTTTCTTTTTTCATTATTTTGCATACGCATTCGATCAACTGTTCAATAAATTTAGTCGTTTGCTCGCAAGCTTGTCTTCTGCTCATTTAGTTTAATGCAACGTGGGTATTTTTTTAAATAATTATTCATAACTGACTCTATCAGCAGCCAGACACGATGCAAGACACATGCATTAATAATCTGATTAAATGAGTATTAATCAGAAATACACCAACTGTTATTCAACAATTGAAACCCAAAAGAGAATGATTCAGTTTTCAAATATAGCTTCTACTTACAACGAATACCTGGATACCCTCTATTCGTATGCTTTGCATTTGGGTTTCGATGAACAGACCGCGATGGATGCCATTCACGATGTTTTCTATAAATTGTGTATCAGTCATAAATCGTTGAGCGAAATTGAAAACCTTAAATTTTACCTTACCAGGTCGCTAAGAAACAGGCTGATTGATATAAAAAGGAGCAACAAGGAACATACGGCAATAGCCCCTTTTGAAGGTGAAGAACAGGAAAAACTCCCCTTTCAACTGAATGTATCCATTGAAGATGAGTTCATTGAGAAAGAGGATTTAGAAGAAATTCAGCAAAAAGTTGAGAACGTGTTAAGCCGGCTGACCGACCGCCAGCGCGAAATTGTCTACTTGCGTTATATCCGGGAATACAGCTATGAAGAAATTGCCGAAATCATGCAGATATCCGTAGAGTCGAGCCGCAACCTAATCAGTAAATCGCTCACCAAACTGAAAGAATCTTCGTTATCCCTCTCCTTATTCCTGTTAATTGTTAGATAAATCCTCATAAAGCATTAATAATTTATCCGGCTATTTGTGATCTCTCTCTAACAATTTATTCACTAATGTTAGACTATTTGAGCCGCTTACTCCTCGATTATTAATTCTCGCTATGGCATAGTCCAAATAAATTTGGCCTCTGTTCCTTTAATGTAACGAAATAGTTCATTAAAATAGACTATTTCTCGCAACGACAGAAATCAAATAAATTTGCTTCTGCTCGTCTTGCTTAACGAAATAGTTCATATATTTGTAACTGAAAGGAGAATAACTATATGGACAGTACTTCATACTTAAAAAAAAATCTGATTTCCCGCATAAAAAGTTCAAATAATGAAACTTTCTTAAAAGCTTTGCAGACAATTTTCGACAGTTCCGAGCAAGAATTATATGAGTTAAGCAAAGCTCAAAAACAAGCAATTGAAGCCGGACGAAAGGATATTGAGAATGGCAATTACAAATCTCACGAGCAAGTAATGGAAGAAATGACGGTATGGTTAAAAGAACAATAATATGGTCTGGACAAGCATCTTCTGAACTTAAAAGCACATTACTCTTCTATAATTTAAGAAACGGAAACATCAAATATAGTCTCAGGCTTTTAGACCAAATCAAACAAATAACAGATGCTCTTTCAGAAAATGAGTTTATGGGAAGACTCTCGGAAGACAAAAGCACTCGTATTATCGTAATGAAGGCTTATCTAATCTTCTACGAAACTGTTGAATCTGAAATCCATATACTATCATTTTGGGATAATCGACAGAATCCGAAGAATAGGATTAATAAAAAGAATACTGCAAAATAAATTTCAAATAAAAACCGGTTGAAATCTTCTCCCTGCAACCCTGATCATTTTCTTTAAGATTTACAATCTAAAATCATTCTGACAACCATCTTTTTTGTTAAATTTTAAACAAAATCAATTTTTCTTTCAAAAAGAGATGATGTTTTCAACCTATATTCGTCTTAATTATAGAGACAGCCTGTAAAAAGGATTAAAAAATATTTTTTCGACGTATCTATGCAATTAAAAACAAATGATAACAACTTTGTCCGGTTCCTGAAAGATGAAAAATTCATCGAGTGGAAATTACTTCCCACAGATGAATTGAACGTGTATTGGGAAGAGTACCTTCAACAACATCCTCATGAAAAGGAAGATATCCTGCAGGCAGAGAAACATTTGCAAAGAATCAACGTAACATCGTTCAAGCTGCCTCCGGAAAAGAGACGAGAAGCGATCCTCCGTCTGGAACAATCGCTCGCCGCCTATAACCGTAAGCGGATGATCCGTCGTTTTGTTTACGCCGCCGCATGTGCTGCTGTGCTGGTACTGTCAATATTATACATTCAAAAAGAGATAAAACAGTCCGGACAGGAACTGATTGCCTCTACAGATTACATTGTTGGAAGCGAGTTGGAATCGGAAGATATTTTGTTTATTACCGGCAACAGCACCGCTTCTTTTCAAAGTAATGTGGATATCCAGATAGATGGCAATAAAACTGCACAAATAAAAAGCGAAGGCAAGGAGGCTGAAGAGATTTCCATCGAACAACATACAATGAACAAACTGATTGTGCCTTATGGAAAACGATCAAGAATTACACTGGCCGACGGAACGCAAGTGTGGTTAAACTCCGGTTCCACTATGGAGTTTCCTTCCGCTTTCACAGAAAATGCCCGGGAAATACATCTCTCAGGTGAAATGTATATCGAAGTGGCTCCCGATAAAAACAGATCGTTCTATGTCTACACTTCCGGCTATAATGTAAAAGTATACGGAACAAAGTTCAATGTATCTTCTTACTCCGGTTCACCCTCATCTGTAGTGCTGGTGGAAGGAAGTGTCAGCCTTCGTTCTGCAGACAAACAGGAATTATTCTTATCTCCTAATGAGCAGGCAGTTTATTCGGACAATGGCACTTTTCATACCCAAAAAGTGGATGTGACGCCATTCATTAGCTGGAAAGACGGATATCTCACCTTTGAAGATACCCCTGTAACCCAAGCACTCAAACAGATAGAAAGATACTACAACCTTTCATTTAATTATGGAGATGATGTCTCCTTACAGGGACTTACATGTACTGGAAAAATCATTCTCTCGGACAATTTGGATAATGTGATGACAGCTCTTACGTTGATCTCAGCCACTAAATACAAGAAAGAAGACAAGCTAATATATATCTACAAAGAATAATAAACCATAAAAACTGATATGCCTATGGACAAATAAAGTGAAAAGCTAAAAGTAAATCTGCCGACTGGTAGAGAAAAAAGTCGAACGGTAGTGCGAATACCGTCCGACCGGTTAATTCTAATTACCTCGTTTATTAATAATTAAAATCATTACAAAGATATGGATAAATATCCTATTGAAGGGAAAGAAACCGTCAATAATTTTAAACATGCTCTACGAATCATGAGAATAACCTTGTTCATGCTATTTTTCAGCATCCTCTTCTCACAAGCCGCCACCGGTTATTCACAAGATGTGGAATTGACGCTCAATCTGAAATCCGCATCTATCAAAGAGATTTGCGAAGAGATTGAGAAGAAAAGCGATTTCCGGTTTATTTTTGCGGGAAATGCCAAAAAGATCATCAATAAAAAAATCGATCTTACAGCCGATTCCCAGGACATCAATGAAATTCTGGATAATATGCTATCCGATACGGATTTAAATTACAGAATATTAGATGAGCAAGTAGTTATTTATCGTGATAATACAAAAATCATTCCTAAAGAGGTTGTAAAAATTGATTCCGAATTGATTGGCCAACAACAGAAGAAAGAGATTACCGGAACAATTATCGATAAAGAAGGTGAAGCCGTTATTGGTGCCAATATTGTGGAAAAAGGTACTACAAACGGAACCGTTACCGATATCGACGGAAACTTTTCATTGTATGTGGAAGAGAATGCCATACTCCAAATTTCTTATATCGGGTATCTTTCACAGGAGATAATAGTCGATAATCGCACAAACTTTTCTATTACACTTCAAGAAGACACGAAGTCTTTGGAAGAGATTGTGGTAGTTGGGTATAGTACTCAAGAAAGAGCAAACCTTACAGGGGCTGTATCTACAGTTTCTTCAGAAGTATTGCAGTCAAAACCCGTCAATAACCCTTTATCAGCGTTACAGGGTGAGATACCGGGTATGGTCATTCAACGGTATTCCGGTCAGCCGGGGAATGAAGAATTCAGTATGAATGTGCGGGGAATTTCATCTACGAATGGCACCAATGCCCCTCTGGTCATCATTGATGGGATTGCAGGCGATATTAATCTTCTCGGACCGGACGATATAGAATCTATAAGTGTACTGAAAGATGCACAGGCTTCTATTTATGGAGCACGGGCTGCCGGTGGAGTCTTCCTTATTACAACCAAAAGAGGAAAAAGCGGAAAAGCCAAAATCAATTACAGTGGAAACTTTGCCATAACAAAAAGCGCGGGTATGATGAAAAGTCCGACAAATTATGAAATGGCAATAATGGATAATGAAGCCAACATTCATAATGGTGCAACACCGATGTATACTGAGGATTACCTGCAACGGATAATGAATAATGATCCTAATCCCATTCCACACCCTCTATATGGCGGATGGATGCTATTCTTTACAAACACAAACTGGATGGATGAATTGCTGGAAAATGGATTCCAGCAAAAGCATAATATAAATATCTCAGGAGGCGGAGAGAATTCGAATTATTATTTATCGGGAGGATTTATTGATCAAAGAGGAGTCGTGAAGTATGCCAAAGATAATAATAAAAGATACAACCTGAGGATGAACTATGACTATACCTTTTTTAACAGAGTCAGGCTGGAAGCAAAAGTATCTCTGGAAAATCAAAACCGGTCGGATATCGGGGGTGTAGGAGCCTGGTTTATAGGCGAAGGTATATTTGGCATGCCGAACCATCCCGTTTACAATGCGTCAGGCAATTACTTTGCCCAGGGAGGATGGGATAATGCGGTAGCTATGGCAAAAGAAGCTGCAACCGCAACCTACAAAACAAATAGAATAAATACAAATTTCAGGTTGGTAGGGGATATTTATGATGGGCTGAAACTGATCCTTCAGGCGGGTATAATCAATACTTCAATGAATACGAAAGATCCGGCTAAATCCACTCCTTTGTACACCTGGGATAATAATATTGCCTATTATTCCATAGCGAATCCGGCTGATGCAAATCTTACACAGTCTAATTCCGAAAATACATATCGCAATTATACCGGCTATTTACAGTATAATAAAGAGTTTCATAAAAAGCATAGAATAGACATTATGGCCGGTGTTGCCCATGAAGAAAATGATTATGAATACTTCAGTGCATGGCGCGATGGATTTAACGCTGACCTGTGGTCGTTGAATCTGGGAAGTACCGGTAATATGTGGAATACCGGAAATGGAGATCATTGGGCAATCAGTTCTGTATTTGGAAGAGCGGGTTATATATATGATGAAAGGTATTTATTTGAGACCAATTTAAGGTATGACGGTAGTTCGCGTTTCTCCGGCGCTGACAAACGATGGGGATTTTTTCCGGGTGTTTCCGCTGGATGGCGCATATCCAAGGAGAATTTTATGGAACCTGTTGAGTTCGTCAATGAATTGAAATTACGTGCTTCGTATGGTGAAACAGGAAACCAGGAAGGAATCGGTTTATATGACTTTATCCAGAAAATCTCTATAGGGAATGTTTATCCATTCGGGCCCGGTTCACAAACCCAGACCGCTAAGCTCGATGGCATGGTAGCTTATAACCGCACATGGGAAACCATTATAAACAGGAATATCGGTATTGATGTTTCACTTTTGACAAACCGGCTGGACTTTACATTTGACTACTTCTGGAAAAGAAATAAGGATATGCTGATACCGGTTACGTATCCGAGCATATTAGGTGCCCAGGCTCCATCAACCAATTCAGGAGAACTTGAAACAAGAGGGTTCGAGGCTTCTATCGCATGGAAAGACAAAGTTGGGATTATAGATTATCATGCGAAACTTATCATTAATGATGCACGGAATAAGGTGACCTATTACGGTGGTTTGGATACGTATGTGCTTGGCTATAATGAAATCAGGGAGGGTTATCCGATGGGTAGTTATTTTGCCTATGAATTTGACGGACTCATTCGTACACAGGAGGAACTTGAAGAGTATAGAAAACTGGAAGGAGTACCCAGCAACATTAGTATTGGAGACGCCAGGTTTAAAGATTTGAATAGCGACGGAAAAATATCTACCTATGGAGAGGGTGATGACGGTGATGTGAAATATGTAGGTAGTATTACTCCACGTTATAATTACGGGATAACACTGGGTGCGAAGGTGAAAGGTTTCGATTTTAATATATTTTTCCAAGGTGTGGGTAAACGAACGTTGTTCAGAACCGGTGAATATGCTATGCCGTGGAGTGACTGGTGGAGACAACCCCCTCAATTCTATTACCTGCAAACATGGAACGAAGACAGGCCGGATGCCTACTATCCCAGGTTATCCCATGGAGATATCCGGTATTGGAACTATCAGGAATCTACATTACAAAAAATAGATGCATCGTATTTACGTTTGAAGAATCTACAGATAGGTTATACTATTCCCGAATCCTTAACGAAGAGAATAGCTATATCCAGAGCCCGGATATACTTTAGCGGACAAGATTTATGGGAACATCATAATGTAAAAGGAGGATGGGATCCTGAATCGGCAGATTGGGGCGGGAACTATCCTTTCCAACGCTACTATTCATTCGGTATTGATTTAACTTTTTAAACAATGAATACAATGAGAAAATATATAAATATAATTATAGTATTATTGTCGGTCATCGCTTTTAATGCTTGCGAGAAAGATTTGGATCTATTTCCGAAGGACCAGATCTCAGATCCTTCTTTCTGGAAAACTTCAGAGGATTTTGAATTGGCTGCCAATGATTTTTATTTCGGCTTATTAGAGGTCGCCCAATATATTGACAGGAATTCAGACATTGCATTTGGTAGCGGCCCCGATAATGTAAGCAACGGCGCATATCTTATTCCTGCCAATGAAGATAACTGGGATAACGCTTATGCCTATATACGTTCTATAAATTACTTACTGATGAAAGCAGAAGAATCAGACCTCGGGACCGGGATAGATCGCTGGGTTGGTGAGGCCTTATTCTTCAGGGCATATAATTACTGGAATCTTGTCAGGAAATACGGGGGTGTACCTAAAATAACAACGGTACTTGATGTAACTTCACCTGAATTATACACATCCAGATCTTCCCAGGCCGAAATCATCGACTTTATTATCAGTGATCTTGACAATGCCGTATCCAGGCTTCCGGTCCAAAGTGAACTTACATCGGATGAATTAGGGCGCACGACAAGAGGTGCGGCATTAGCCCTGAAAGCCCGGGCAGCATTGTATCAGGGTACATGGGCTAAATTCCACGGTGAACCTGATGCTGCCGCTTATCTTGATAAAGCGATTGATGCTGCCGAGGAAATAATAGCATCCGGTGAATACGGTTTATACAAAAATAAAGGCGCCGATAGTTATAAATATCTTTTCATTCTGGAGGGAGACGACAGCAATGAGGTAATTCTTGCCCGCAGGTATTATATTCAAAGGATTGTCCATAACTGGACACGTGAACTTTGGTTCAATGCAATGGTTCCCACCAAGAATCTGGCCGATATGTATTTAAATACGGATGGATTACCTATATCAAAGTCAACTTTGTTCGGTGGATATAATGAATTGTCCAGTGAATTCCAAAATCGTGACCCACGTATGGCAATGACTTTTATTGTGCCCGGAAGTACTATCTTTTTTGAAGGAGGATTGTGGCAACCAACCTATCCCGGCTTTACCGGAACGAATGCAACCCAAACCGGCTATATGTTACGCAAATTCCTTGGAGAAGACCTGAATTCGACTCAGTTCAGAGGAGAATATGACTTTAAAGAGTTCAGATATGGAGAAGTATTGTTGATTTTAGCGGAAGCTTTGTATGAAAAGGAAGGATCTATTTCTGATACCGATCTGGAACGAACCATTAATGTATTGAGAGATCGTGTCAATATGCCTGACCTCACGAATTCCTTTGTAACAGCCAATGGATTGAATATGCAGGAAGAAATCCGCCGGGAACGTACGGTAGAACTTGCCTTCGAAGGATTCAGAAGAGAAGATTTAAGACGCTGGAAAACAGCCGAAACCGTATTACCTCAGTCATTGCGCGGGGTAAAATTTGTGGGAACGGAATATCAGACAAGATATCCTGCACTGGTACCGGGCGTAGACATAACTGTCGATTCTGAAGGCTTTATTGTAGCAGATTTGGCATCAGCAAGAAAATTTGAAAGTCCTAAACATTATCTTGATCCTATCCCTTCACAGCAAGTACAGTTATCAAAAGGCACATTGGAGCAAAATGAAGGATGGAGGTAATTAAAATAATAGAATAATGAGAATAACTATATTGTTTTCTATGATATTCTGCGCCCTGTCAATCTTGGCACAGAATTATGACCGCAGAGGTGAAATAAATGCAAAACTCCTCCCAATACCCGATCATCATTATCAGGATGAATATATGATGGAAGAAGTTGTTAATCCGTTGGCCTGGGTAGGACAGAGTGGATTAAATGCTGCGTTTGGCACTACGGATAAACTATATTTCAGGAGGGAGAAACCCGATATAGAAGGGGGAGCCAATTCTTATACCTACACAGCATGGAGAGGCGAACGTGTCAATATACAACTTCTGGTATGGTCTTTGGACGCATTGGAGCAAGTCCGTGTAAAGGTGAATGACCTGAAGAAAGAGGGAGGAGTGATTATTCCCACAGAAAACTTTGACGTGAATATGGTACGCTATGTAATAGCAAATTATCCTTATGCAAGCAAAGATGCAATTTGCGGTAACAGCCCATATACAGACGGATACATGATGCCTGACAGGTTTGAGCCCTTCGAACGGTTCAACCTGCCCGAAAGAAGTACACGTCCGGTTTGGTTAACTATAGATATTCCTGCCGGTGCTGAACCGGGTATTTATGCAGGTAATATCAGCGTACAATCGAGTAAGGAAAGTGTGGATCTGAATATTACCATCAAGGTACAAAATCAGGTTTTACCCAGACCGAATGAATGGAAACACCGTCTCGATTTGTGGCAAAATCCCTGGGTTGTAGCTTGGTATAACCATCTGGAACCATGGTCGGAAGAACATAAAGTATTATTAAAACAACACCTGAAACCTTACGCCGAAGCAGGAGGTACCTATATTACCACTTATGCCGTACATTCCCCGTGGTCAGACAATTCATTCATGATCGAAGGGGGAATGATCGAATGGATCAAGAAGGCAGACAATACATGGGAATTCGACTATAAGATATTCGATGAATATGTACAATTAGCCATGGAATGTGGAATAAACGAGGCAATCACTATATACACGGCCATTCCGTGGGGCAACCGGTTCCGCTATATGGACGAATTGACCGGGAATTATGTATATACATCGTGGGAACCCGGTACACCCGATTTTGTAAAGCACTGGCATATTTTCCTGACTGATTTAAAGAAACACTTGGAACAGAAAGGATGGTTTGACATTACCTTTATTGGCATTAACGAGAATCCCATGCCGCAAACGCTTGCAGCAATCAAAGCCACAAAAGACCATTCGAAAGCGTGGAAAATAACCTACGCAGGCGATTGGCATAAAGAACTGGATGAATTGTTAGACGATTATAGTTATTTATATTCCAAGGAACCTACACCGGAAGAACAGAAAGCAAGGAAAGAAAGAGGCGCATTGACAACTTACTATGTATGCTGTAATCCCCCGGTCCCAAATAATTTCCTGTTCTCACCCCCTGTGGAAGGCCGCTGGATAAGCTGGTATACAGTTGCACGCGGATACGATGGCTTTTTGCGCTGGGCATATGATGCATGGCCTGAAGATCCAAACAGGGACGCCCGTCATGGCTCATGGGCAGCGGGAGATTGCTTCTTGATTTATCCCGGCGGACATAGTTGTATCCGGTTTGAGAAATTGCGGGAAGGAATTGTTGATTTTGAAAAGATCAGGATCGTAAAAGAGAAAGCATCCGAATCCCCTGCAAACGCCAAAGTGAACCGGTTAATAAAACAATTGGAGGCACATATGGCCGTATTTATCAATGAAAAAGACTTTGATGAAACGAAGATTTCTGCAGATATCAAGAAGGGAAAAGAATTGCTGGATACCATTAGTGAAGAACTAAAATGATCAGTGGGCTATGAAGAATGTTTTATTGCTTTCTTTCGCTATTGTATGGAATATATTGTCCGTAAGATCGGATAACACCTTACCTGGCAAGGTTATATGCAGTGAATATACTGAATATATCCTTACGCATCTGCTTACACCTTCGGGACCTATTCCCACTGTTTACGATCCGAATGGAGTATATCCATATGTTAGCTATAGTGAAACTTCTAACAGACCGGTACCTGAAAAGTACCGGTTTATCTCCCTGGAGAATGAACATGTTAAAGTAATTGTTTGTCCCGATCTGGGTGGAAAAGTCACATCTATCGTACATAAAGGATCGGGGAAAGAAGTATTGTATGTTCCGGATGTTATCCGTCATACCCGTATTCTACCCAGATTCTATTTTGTGGCAGGAGGTATTGAGGTTAGTTTTCCTATCTCCCATACTCCTTCACAGAATGAAACGGTTTTATATAAAATAGATGAAACTCCTGACAGGATATATGTAACGTGCGGTGAACGGGAACTGAGGTTCGGAATGCAATGGTCTGTTGAATACTCATTGGGAACAAACGATAATTACTTGACGCAACGTGTTGTATTTCACAATCCCGGAACACAGGCATACCCATGGATGTCATGGTCGAATGCGGCCATACCATCATGCCCCGATACACAATATGATTTTCCGAATGGAGAAGTCCTTGTCCATTCATCTGTCCTTGATACAATCGACTGGAAAAAATCGGGACCTAAAAGGGAAGCCGATATTAAAGAAATGACCGGGTATTTCTGGAGAACAAAAGATGTGAATGCTTTCGGCGTATATACGCCATCATGCGGTACAGGGCTTTACCACATTGCCGATGAAAAAATAGCAGGAGGTATAAAACTCTGGAGTTATGGAGTAGATAAAGACACCATCTGGTCCGTACTGAGTACCGCCAAAAAACAGCCTTATATTGAGATACAAGGAGGACCAATCGGTGATCAGTCCATAAAACTCGAAATGAAACCGAATGATACCCGTTGGCATGTTGAATACTGGATTCCTACGGATAAAAGATTAAATCTGTATGAGTTGAAAGTTCCGGTGGATAAGCTGCGTCCGGTACATACCATACCATTATTCAGATGGAGCAGGAACAGTGAAGTCGACGAATGGGAAGATCTGGCAAAAGCCTATTCGCTCAATAAAGAATTACCCGAACCTCCTGCCATTATCCGGAATTTATGGGCTCCTTCAGGCATGGAAGATTTGGATGAACCTTTTCAATGGGCAATAAACAACTCTTCAAAAGACAAATCCGACTTATGGAGATTTTACTATGGAACCTGGCTGGCCGGTAGGGAAAAACTGGATGATGCTATTGAAATTTTGAAGCAATCAGATGTTGATATAGCAAAAATTGTATGTGCCCGGCTGTTGCATATGAAGGGAGATACCAATGCCGCCATTGAAAAAATAAGAAGCATACAAGAAAAATGGGTGCAGTTGCACCCTCAGGTTATAATTGAGAGGGATAAACTATTGCGAAACAGTAGCAATAAAGCCCTTGCCGAACGTGAAAAATGGTTATCGATAGTCGATGCATCGGATGACGAATGGATTATAGAGAGAAGGGTTCAGTTGCTTATAGATAAAGGTAATTTACAGGAAGCAAAGGATTTATTACTTTCAACACATTTCCAATTGGTGCATCAAACATATACCCGTACAGGATTATGGGAACAAATTTGCAAAGGTCTGGGAGAATCCTCCTATCCGGTACCCGTCCAGTTAGGTGAAGACAATCTGGCAAGATTTGGAGCATATCGTGAATACGAATAAAAAGTAGAAACTTTACAACCTCAGTTATTTATAAAAAAGAATGAAAGAAAAACAGTAATATCTCCGGAAAATACCATTCTAAATATGCAAAAACAGCTATATTTACGGAATAAAAAATAGCATAGCATATTTACATCATGAAGATCAGTCAACTCTTAATTGTGATATTTATGGTTTTATCTCTTTCATTACCTGTAGTACAGGGACAAGAGATATTAACCCCGGTGGCATTTAATGAAGTGACGTTGGAAGATAATTTCTGGCTGCCACGCTTGCATACGCAAAAAGAGGTATTGGTGCCTTTCGCTCTCGAAAAGACCCAGCCGGCAGTTGAGAACTTGCGGCGGACAGCCAGTTATCTGAAAGGTATCCCCGATGAACTCCCTTTTACTCACCGGTATGTCTCTTCCGATTTGTATAAGGTGATGGAAGGGGCTGCTTATCTATTGAAACTGGAGCGCGATCCCGAATTAGAAAAGGAAATGGACCGGATTATCGATATCATCTCCGAAGCCCAACAAGATGACGGCTATAATTACGAATCCCATATCACGGGAGTGGCTAAACACGATGTGAACGGAATGGGGGAGCGGCCTTATTCTCACGTGGTCCATAGCCATGAATTGTATAATATGGGGCATATGTATGAAGGGGCCATCGCCTACTATCAGGCTACCGGCAAAGATAAATGGTTACGGGTGGCAGAAGCCAATGCCCGCCATATCAACAAAGCTTTCTTTGAAGGAGATCCTAATTACAATGACGGTAAACCTGTCAACCAGGCTCCAGGGCATCAGGAGATAGAATTGGCACTGGTCAAACTCTTCCGGGTAACCGGCGACAGCCTCTACCTGGACATGGCGAAGAAGTTTATCGATATCCGGGGTGTCACCTACCGCCCCGAAGGAGAAGGTACCATGTCGCCCGAATATGCCCAGCAACATCTGCCGGTAAGGGAACAGACCAAAGCGGTAGGCCATGCCGTACGTGCCACTTACCTTTATTCCGGAATGGCGGATGTAAGTGTTTACACGCGGGATCCGAGCCTGCAACCGGCATTGGATAGTATCTGGCATAATATTGTGGATACCCGCATGCATATCACCGGCGGTTTGGGCGCAGTACATGGTATTGAGGGATTCGGCCCGGAATATGAGCTACCGAATAAAGAAGCTTTTGATGAAACGTGTGCAGCCGTGGGAAATGTATTGTTCAACCACCGGATGTTCCTGATGGAAAAGGACGGCAGGTACATGGATGTAGCCGAGGTGGCCCTACTGAATAACGTCTTGGCGGGCGTCAACCTCGAGGGCAATCGTTTCTTCTATCTCAATCCTCTGGAAGCAGACGGCATCAAACCCTTCAATCACGGGAAACCGGGACGTTCGCCATGGTTCGGGACGGCCTGCTGTCCTTCCAACCTGGCGCGACTGATCCCGCAGGTCCCAGGATTAATGTATGCTACCACTCAAAATGAGATCTATTGTTCTTTTTATGCAGGGAGCACCACCACCCTAACACTGGAAAAAGGGAACGTTCACCTGAAACAGATAACGGAATACCCGTTCAGCGAAACAATCCGATGGGAAGTTACGCCCGAGAAGAACAGACAGTCTTTCACCATGCATTTGAGAATACCAACATGGACAGGTAATCAATTTGTCCCCGGAGAGTTATATTCTTATATAAATAGCCAACCTTCCGGTTGGACTGTCAAGATCAACGGAAAAGAAACAAAGGCAAACATAGTAAAAGGTTTTGCTATCATTGACCGTGTATGGAAGAAAGGGGATACCATAGAGTTAACACTTCCCATGCCATTGCGTTACTCCAAAGCGATCAGTCAGGTAGTGGCCGACAGGGGACGTATTTGTCTTACCCGTGGTCCCCTGGTATATGCTGCCGAAGGAGTAGACAATGAAGACCGGTTGCCCAATATATTTATTACCGACATGCCAGCCCTCGTTCATATTTCGGCTTACACCGATGGGCTGATGAACGGTATTCCCAAAATGGAAATTCCTGCATGGGAAAAGACGCCGGCAGGAAATAAAGAGATCAGCCTGGTGCTTTTGCCTTATTATGCATGGAATAACCGGAACGATGGGAGCATGATGGTCTGGTTTCCGGAATCCGATGCTATTCAACCCTACGTAGACCTACATCTGGCAACTCACGGGAAATATAAGTCATTGGAAGCTTCTCATACCTACCAGGGCGATAATCTGGTAGCGGTGGCCGATAGGGTAGTTCCTTCATCTTCTTCCGATGAGCAGGTAAAACGCTGGACCAGTTGGGGAGAGCAGGGAAAAGATCAACGGATCACGATCACACTGGATAAACCTACAAATATACAAAGCGTCTCCGTCTACTGGTTTGACGATAGCCGGGGAACCAAGGTTCCACAGGAGTGGTCTTTGGAATATGAACACGAAGGCCAATGGAAAACATTCCCTCTCTATCTGACGGATGCATATCAGATATTTAAAGACCAGTTCAACATGGTTCATCCCGGACGTCAGATCATTACCGAGAAAGTACGGTTATTGATGAAACCTCAACCGGGACATGCGGTAGGCATTCTTGAAATCAATATTGAAGAGATAAAGTAAATTTATGAAATATGTTCTCCATGAAAAAGATCGGATTAGCATTTTTTTATTTATTTGTTGTGACGGTAATGGCTCCGGCAACGAACCCGACGGAGAAAAATCTGAGCGGCAATTACCTGAATAACCGTGCTCCTTTGTTGACAAAGCCTTATATGGAATTGCCCATTGGAAATATCAAACCTTCCGGCTGGTTGAAAGAGCAGTTAAATCGTATGGTAACCGGAATGACCGGGCATATGGATTCTATTTATGACCAGGTAATGGGATCCCGTAACGGCTGGCTCGGCGGGGACGGAGATGTATGGGAACGTGGCCCGTACTGGATCGACGGTCTGCTTCCATTGGCTTATATACTGGAGAATAAAGAGTTGATCGATAAGGTACAACCATGGATCGAATGGACTTTGGCCTCACAGAAACCGGACGGTTACTTCGGGCCGGATACTGACCGTCCGCATGAAAACGGACTGCAAAGGAATAATTCGTATGACTGGTGGCCTAAGATGGTCATGCTAAAGGTAATGCAACAATATTATTCCGCAACCGGCGACCCACGGGTCCTTCCGTTTATGACCAATTACTTCAGGTATCAATTGCAGGAACTGCCTAAAACTCCACTTGGACACTGGACTTTCTGGGGGCAACAACGCGGCGGTGATAACCTGATGATCGTTTATTGGCTCTATAATATCACCGGCGATAAATTCCTTCTGGAACTGGGGGAACTTATTCACGAACAGACCCTGAACTGGACCGATATCTTTCTCCACCAGGATCACCTGAAAAGACAGCATAGCCTTCATTGCGTGAATCTGGCGCAGGGTTTCAAAGAGCCGGTGATCTATTACCAGCAGAATAAAGATCCCAAACAGGTACAGGCCGTGAAAAAGGCCGTGAAAGATATGCGCACCACTATCTCTTTTCCTACCGGATTGTGGGCGGGTGATGAACTGCTTCGCTTTGGTAACCCCAATCTGGGTTCGGAGTTATGTACTGCTGTCGAAATGATGTTTTCACTGGAAAAGATGCTGGAGATCACAGGTGACGTGCAGTGGGCCGATCATCTGGAACGGATCACTTTTAACGTCTTGCCGACCCAGATCACGGATGATTTCTCTGCCCGCCAGTATTATCATCAGGTTAACCAGATAGCCATCAGCCGTGAATGGCGTGATTTCGTGACCCCTCACGAAGATACGGATAACCTTCACGGCATCCTGTGCGGCTATCCGTGTTGTACGTCCAACATGCACCAGGGTTGGCCTAAATTCCTGCAGAATCTATGGTATGCCACAGCCGATAACGGTATTGCAGCCCTGGTATATGCTCCTTCCGAAGTAAAAGCGAAGGTGGCGAATGGTACGGAAGTCCATATTACTGAGGAGACCACCTATCCGTTTGAGGAAGCCATTCATTTCAGTATCTCCTTTATGGATAAAAAAGTAAAAAAAGCCTTTTTCCCATTTCATCTGCGCGTGCCGGGATGGTGTAGGCAGCCGGTTGTCCGTCTCAACGGAGAAGTGATTCCGGTCGATGCTTATCAGGGAGAGATCATGCGTATTAACCGGCAATGGCAAGAGGGGGATAAACTGACCCTCGAACTTCCGATGCACCTCGAAGCAACGTACTGGTTCGACGGCGCTGCTGTGATCGAACGCGGCCCGCTGATCTACGCATTGAAAATGAAAGAAAACTGGGAAAAGAAAACAATGGAACACGAAAAAGTCCCTCAATATGGAGAATGGTATTACGAAGTAACTTCCGATAGCCCCTGGAACTTTGCATTAAGCAGGAGCCAGCTCCGTCCGGAGGTTATTAATGAACACTTTAAAGTAGAGAAATTGCCCAATGTAGCCCCATACCCCTGGACCTTAGAAAACGCCCCGGTCACTGTCAAAGGGAAAGGCCGCCCGATCCCTACCTGGAAAGAATACCGGGGTTCAGCCGGCTCCGTCCCCTACTTCACCCAACAAGGTCCCGATACGACTGAAGAGGAGGAAATCGAATTGATCCCGTTTGGCTGTACGACACTCAGGATTACAGAGTTTCCGGTCAGGAATTAATTGAATAAATAACTGGATATTCCCAGGAAATTGAAAACATTTCTTTATATAGAGAAGGCAGCGACAACCTCCTCTTTTTTTATAGAAATATAAAACCGGCTTATTATCGGTGACTTCCGACAGGGGTTAGATACATCCCGCCAAACATCAAATAACAAAATTTAAACTTATTTAGGCAACATTTCTTTTAATCTTACATCTATTATAATATAAAAGAAGATATTATTTAAATGGATTTACGACAATGAAAAAGACAATAATCCGACTCCTGTATATACTACTATGCATGGTAACTATCACATCGTCATGCAGTCGTGAGGACGATGATTTGCAACTTACAGGATTGAACGGGAAACCCAGCAGCATTGGATACGATAATGATAATAAACCTAACCGAAATGTATATTTTTATTATCAAGGCGATAAACTTTCCGAAATAAAGGAACTGAAAGGTTCGGTCACAAGATTGAATTATGAGAATAACGAGTTGGTGTCCGTCGACTTCTCTCCCGAAGATAAAGAAGTGATGGACGGGCATGGATCCGTGCTGTTCAAAAAAGAAGGTCGAGATAAGATCATTATTGAATCCTGGGCAGAGCCGAGTTTAGAATTGTTCCGTATGGAAATGAAACTGGATGAGAATAATCTCCCTTTGAAAATTACAGAATCGGGATTTTATTCGTATAACGGAGCCGAAGGTGAATTCTCGAAGACCGTGGATGGATTTTATTATGCGGTATTCACGTATGAACCGTCAACGAATAATCTGCTGCGACAAACTATTTACACAAAAGACACCGATGCAAAAGTCGTAAGCTATGAGTACGAGTATGACAGCAATATGGGAGCTATTTCTGAAATAGATCTGCCACTGTGGTACTATGTTTATCAGGCGTATAGGAATAAGAATTACAGGAATGCTTACAACAGGCTTTTCTTTAACTATACCAATAACCTGATAAAAGAAACAGTCCATGCTGAAGGAACGGCCGACGGGGATATCTTTCATTACACTTATCAGTATAATCACGGAAAAATCCCGGTTTTTATGGAACACGACATTGCGGGAATTCCTTCCATTTTCATCACTTATTAAGCTCAGAATTCCTGTCTATCAATTTGATGATGGCCGGTGATTGAAGATGATCAGCGGGAGATTGAAACAGAGAAGAAACACGGACAACCAACCGGTTTATCCGTGTTCTTCTATACTATCTTTATACAACCTTTCGGAAAAAGATCGCGGTCCGTTAAGCCAGGGTGATCTCCTGATCCAGATACACATCCTGAATAGCGTGGATGAGTTCTACACCTTCCTCCATCGGCTTCTGGAAAGCTTTACGACCGGCTATCAGCCCTATCCCTCCGGCCCGTTTGTTTACCACGGCGGTATAAACCGCCTCGGCCAGGTCGCTTTGTCCATGAGACTCTCCTCCTGAGTTGATCAGTCCTATCCGTCCCATGTAGCCGTTGATCACCTGATACCGGCAAAGATCGATCGGGTGGTCGGAACTAAGTTGATCGTACATACCGGGATTCGTCTTCCCGAATTTAATGGCCGTAAAGCCTCCGTTATTGGTCGGCAGTTTCTGCTTGATGATATCCGCCTTGATCGTTACGCCGATATGGTCGGCCTGCCCGGTCAGGTCGGCTGCGCTGTGATAATCCGTACCGTCTTTCTTGAAAGCGTTATTGCGGAGATAACACCATAAAATAGTGGCCATCCCCAACTCGTGTGCATACTCAAATGCTTCCGCCACTTCCACAATCTGACGGCGGCTCTCTTCCGACCCGAAATAAATAGTAGCGCCTACTGCGGCGGCGCCCAAATTCCAGGCCTCCCTGACGGTTCCGAAAAGAATTTGATTATAGGAGTTCGGGTAAGTCAGTAGTTCGTTATGATTTATTTTAACCACAAAAGGGATCTTATGGGCATATTTTCTGGCTACGGAAGCCAGCACCCCGAAAGTAGATGCCACGGCATTACAGTCGGCTTCGACCGCCAGTTTCACAATATTTTCCGGGTCGAAGTAAAGAGGATTGGGGGCAAAAGAGGCCCCGGCCGTGTGTTCGATTCCCTGATCGACAGGCAATATGGACAAGTAGCCGGTATTGGCCAGACGTCCGTGCCCGAATAGGCGTTGCAGATTATTCAAAGTCGGAATATTCCTGTCCGAATCAATCCATAGTTTCTGAATAACATCAGGCCCGGTGACATGAATCATTGACCTTTCAACGGTTTTGCTCACGTGATTCAGGAGATAGTCGCTTTGATCTCCCAATAGTTGTCTTATAGTAGAATGTGCCATAATTTGAATGAATTAATGTTCAATAAATTTAGCCATTTCCTCACAATGACAGAATGCAAACAAGTTTGCCTTCTAATCATATTGCTTAATGAAAATGTTGATAAACCAGTATATAAATCAAACAAACGGCACCGGGATTGGTTCAATAAATTTGTACACGAATTTTCTAATGATTTTGCAAAATAAGCGGAGACACTGATATTTTCACCGCCTTTTAAACGAATCAGGGTTTGAAACCTGGAGTTTACCGTTTCAGGACAGGTGGGGCAAGAGGTGTCCTGACGGTTGTTCTTGCGGCTTTACTTCGCATCGGCTGGATAGCAGGGTCGATCCTGTCCCTGCTGTAGTAAGTGTCATAATCAAATGTTTTATTATTAATCGCCATGACCCGCCGTACAATGGCTTCACGAGAAGGTGCATTGAAATAGGGAGTGTTGTCATTCATACAACTGTTTTCTTCCGGCCGCCATACTCCTTTGCCATATAAGCCGCCGCCCTCATACAATCCAACCATTTCATAAGCGTCTTTCTCAAAGTAGTGATGCCAGTGTACGCTTTCCCGGTCATTGGTTACAGACAAATTGGCCCCGAAACTCCATATGTTGCCCTGCCTGAATTGGTCAAGCTCCAGTCTGCTGGTAGCGGGATAACTCTGGTTCGGATAATAAATATATTCGTCCAACAGCCTGCCAAAACCGTGGCCTCCGGCCTCATGATACACGATCTCTTCAAACGTATCGCTTCCCGTAGGGCATAAGGCAATGGATTTACCATCCGAATACAAAATCGTCGTTCCGGCATATACATCCAGATTGATGATTACGATAATGGTCGTATTCGCTAATTCTGGTTCTGTAAGGGCCGGGATTCTCAAAGCATAATCAAAAACCGCTTCATCATCGCAATCTATACCGGTGCTTGAACCGCCTTCTAACACACTGCTGAATACGGTGTTTCTGGTCTGCCTTTTCTGAGATGAGTTGATAAAATCGCCTTGTACGGTAGCCCCTCTTTCATCGGAATAGGCAACCACTTTGTATACTGTAAAATAATCCCGGTAAGTAGGGAAAGGTTCAATACTGAAAAAAGCACTGATGGCTTTTTCCGCTGCTATGTCGAATGGGCCGTTTTCCAGATAATCCTCCTCGATAAAACCATCGCCTACAACGACAAGGTTCACTTCCCGGGTAGCATCCGGGGCGGAATAGGTTTGATAAGTGATTATCTCTCCGTCCGGATACGACTGTGATTCCCCGGAGGTAAAATTGAAGATACTGCTTTCGCTTTCTCCGCCAAACGGATCTTTGGCAATTACTTTCCAGTAATAAGTGATCTGCTCGTTGATGTATCTGGAAGAAACAGAAACTCCGGTTTCCATTGTCCCGGTAATGGTATCATTCCAGGTCAATCCGTCTTGTGACAGGCATACAAAATAACTGACCTCATCACCGTCGGCATCTGCAGAAACCTCCCAGGAAAAGGATACCGGGAGACTTACTCCCTGAGAGCCATTTGCCGGAGTTAATAACGCCGGGGATAAGGGAGATTCATTGCTGATATCCTGGGTGATAATCAGATTTACCTCCTTATTAAAAGTGCTGAAAGCGATCCTGCCTTCTCTAACTGCACGCTCTGTATAAGGGGTCGGGATCAGGGTAATCACACTATCGCCCTCGCCTGACAGAACATCAGCTATACACCACGCAGTTTCATCGCGGAAAGAGAGCGCCCAGCGGGAGTTTGCCGTTACGATCAGTTCCTGGGCTGTTCCCGAAGTATCGAAATTGATTTCATAACTGCTCAGCGAAAAAGAGAGTGTACTTTGTGTAATGGATATTGTTTCAACCAGTGCACCGGATGATACGGAAAGGGTGGTCGTCCTGTCATTATCCGAGTAATTACCGTTTATTTTGACTGTCACGGCAGCTTCTCCGTTGCCAGTGCTCTGATCCACATTTACCCATGAATCCGCAACGGTAATATTCCAGCTTGTGTTTGACCGGATCGTAAAAGTGGTCTCTTTCCCGTCGACAGGAATATTGAGTTCACTGACGGACAACGACAGGAAATCGTCCTCATTACAGGAAAAGACAACAAAACCAACGACAAAAAGCATCGCGGCTTTTAACTTACAAATGGATAAACGAGTTTTGCCTGTCAACATGATTTTCCAATTTTATTCTGGTCATTGAACGCGAAATAAAGCCATAAATTGTTATATAAAAAATAAAATCTACGAATGACTTATTTTTATCGCCAAAAACACTTGCCAGTCAGGTGGGAGAACGAAGTTCATTTACTGATACTGTATATAGACGGGGTGAGGAGTCAACTTCATGATCTCGGGCGGAGTAAGCATCCGGTGCGGCGGATGTTTTACATCGTTTTTGTAAAAAAGTTTAAAGCCTGTAAACTGCACGGGTTCCTTGTAGACGTACTGCCTGTACGTATCGTATTTCAACTGTGGCCCTCCCCAGCCGTCCATATCGATGACGATCTGCACCTCCGGCCGGAGAACGATATCCTGATAGTCCGTCACCATTCGCCGGGTGAACCGGTGTACGACAAGTATCTTCGGCGGAAGATCGTATTCCCGTACCAGTTTTGCAAGGTATTCCGTGCAGAAATTGATGTCTCCGGCATCATACGTGCCGATCTTTTTTCCGGGCGGAGTGTCGTCTTTCATCGAAAACTCCGGATCGATACCCAGATGCACATGCGGCATTTTCAAATATCTCTCCATTAGCGGCACTTCTTCTTCCACTGTGCTCAATGCTACCTGAATATCGAGGAATAGAAGGGCACTGCCCATTTCGGCGATCGCCAATGCAGAATCGATCTGTACCTCGGGCATCCGGTAACGGTATTTCCCGTCGCTCCAGGGCGAACCCTGCGCTACGACGGCTATGTAGTGGATGGCCGGTTGCACAGGCGTATCCGGGTCGGCATCTTCCCATGCTTTCACTTCTTCGTCCAACCTTCGCCAGACTTCTTGCGGCGGATATTCTCCCAGAATACCCATATTTCTGGAGAGCAGATTCCCGTAATACGCCACCACACGTTTGTAAGGCAAAATAGCTCCCTTGAGCGGTAACGGCTGGTCCTGTACCGGCCACAGTGCGGTCGTATCACTATTGGCATTGTACAGGAGCCTTTGCCGGTATTCCGTTTCGTCAACAGTTTCCGGTTCCTCTTCCGATCGTGTGTCGGCCGGTTGTTCATCGTTCTCTTCAAACGGAATGCGGTCGGACCCGGACAGGGTCTTTGAATCGGATCTTTCTCCGCTGCATGCGATCAGCAGAAAACTACTTATAATGGATGAAATCAGGGTGCGGGTGAATGGAGTTATCAAAATATCAAACGTTTGGGTATATTGCCACAAACTTATATAAAAAAGTCGAGGTTTTATACATAAGTCAATAAAAAACTATCTCTATTATCACACCCCTAGACCATCATGGCAACACAATGGTGCGACATAATGATTGACCAGTTGCAAGCTATTGATAACAGGCGTTTAATGAAAAACAGGAGAATTACCCAACGACCTATCACAGAAGGTAATGAAAAACATCCGGCTCCTGCTGAACATCTGACGGTATCATCTGTGAACAGATAATACAAAGATCAGGGATAAAGAAACATATTTGACCGAATAATATTATCTTTGTCATGGGAGGTATTTTTGAGGATGAAAACTTATGGAAAACTATAAGACTGCAAATTACTGATTTACGGTCAATAAAATAAGATATATATTTTTAACAAGTGATTACAGAGGCAAAACCTGTTTTAATTATGTTAAACGGAAAAACAACTAAGTTTACTTGAATGTTTTTGATAAGCGAACACAGAGGAAAACTTGTTTTTACTATGTTGAGCGTAGAAAACAACTAAGTTTACTTGAATATGCCATAGCGAAAAGATAACTAATGTAATGAATGCATCCCGTGAACACAGAGTCATACAGAAGAGAATTTGAAGAAATATTCATTCAGTATTTTCCGAAAGTCAGAACGTTTGCTGCCATTCTTCTTAAATCGGAACAGGAAGCCGAAGATGTGGCACAGGATATCTTTGTCAAATTATGGGAACAACCCGATTTATGGGAAAGAAATCTTGTGAGGAACTATCTGTATACGATGGTTAAAAACCATGTTTTCAATCGTATTAAACGGAAAAATATTGAAACTGAATATATAAACTCCCAGATGAATGTGTATCCATTGGAGGAGATAGCCGAATTTAAAGATCCCCTGAACGAGATATACCTGGAAGAACTACAGCTTTTGTTGAAGTTATCGCTGGAACAACTGCCCGACAAGCGGAGGCAGGTATTCGAAATGAGCCGTTTCGGACATTTAAGTAATCACGAAATCGCAGAAAGAATGAACTTATCGGTTCGAACAGTAGAGCAACATATCTATTTAGTCTTAAAAGACCTCAAAAAACTTTTCCTTATTGCAATTTTTTTGATAAAATTTTAAGTAGTGCCCCCTTCTCGATTGTATCTAATATATAACCGGCAACTCAAATACGGCCGGATTTATTGACAAAAACGTTTTTTAGACGGATACACGAGATGGAAAACTATTTTAACAAGATTATTGAATTATTTGTAAAATCCGATGTTTCCACTTCCTCCCAAAATGAGTTTTACCGGTGGCTTACCGGGGAAAGATTTTCCGGGGAAAAAGAGAAGGCATTGCGCGGCTTGTGGAATCACATGGAGGAAGGTAACCCGGCTGAAGTTTTACCTGAAACACAGCGATCGTTGAATGATGTCCATAAAAAAATAAGACAACGTTATCGCAGAGTCAGCACCAAACTCCTCCGTTTCTGGCAGATATCAGCGGCCTGTTTGCTGATCGCAATGCTTTCCACACTGTATTTCACTACCCGCAAAACACCGGTCAGCAGCGATCTCATTGAACAATATGTGCCAATCGCCGAAATGACCCGCCTGACCTTACCCGACGGGACTGAAGTACACATGAACTCTACGGCCACCTTGCTGTACCCGGCAGAGTTTACCGGAGAAAGCAGGAGTGTATATCTGATCGGGGAAGCAAATTTCAAAGTGGCAAAAAATGAAAAACAACCCTTCATCGTAAAATCCCCCGATTTCCAGGTAACGGCTGTGGGGACGGAATTCAATGTGAGGGTGTATCCCGGCGATCCCATCTTTTCGGCCACCTTGCTTTCTGGAAGCGTGGAAGTCAGATTCAATAATCTGGAAACATCCCTGCTCTTAAAACCGAATGAACAATTTACTTACAACAAACAGACAAAAGAAGAAACGGTCAGCCAAGCCGATATATACGATGTAACAGCATGGCAAAGGGGTGAACTTGTATTTAAATCGGTAACCCTTGAAGAAATCATCACCGCCCTGGAGCGGAAATATCCATACTCTTTCGTTTATTCGGGAAATGCTTTGAAGTATGATAAATACACATTCCGTTTCAAGGGAGACACATCATTCGGGGAAGTAATGGACATCATTGCAGAGGTATCGGGCAACATAAAATACAGGATAGAAAAAGATAAATGTTATATATCACCAAAATGATCATCAATTATATAAATTTAATTTATTTACAATATGGATACATCATAGAAAAAAATCCGGAATAAAGTGGCACCTTTATTCCGGAAAGATAAAGCGTTAGAGGCATACTCTTGAGAATACGTCCAATTTTTAATCTAACACTAAGAAATAAATTTTAAAGTTATGAATTATTATTACATGAAGAAGGCAAAAATGCGATTTTTTATCTTTTTCTTCTGTTTTTTTGCTTTGCAGGCAGCCATGCATGCTCAAAGCAATACTCCAATAACCATAAAGAAAGACAATATATCGGTTATAGAGGCATTACAGGAAATAGAAAGACAGTCGAAAATGTTCGTAGCCTACAACGAGTCACAGCTGAAAAATCAGAGAACACTGGATCTACAGATAGAAAATAAACAAGTTCAGGATGTACTGGTCCAGGTGCTGAGTGGGACAGGATTCACATACCAACTGAAGGACAATTACATAGTGATTGTTCCTGAACAACAAAGCGACCGGAGGCAGGTAATAGGAACCATCACCGATGACAACGGGGAGCCGATAATAGGCGCCAATGTGGCGGAAAAAGGAACTACCAACGGGACTGTTACGGATATAGACGGTAATTTCACCCTGAACGTTGAAAACAACGCCGTACTGCATATTTCATACATAGGTTACCTGTCACAGGATATTAATACCGCCGGAAGAACCACTTTCAATATTGTTTTACAGGAAGATTTAAAAACATTGGAGGAAGTCGTGGTAATCGGTTACGGCACGGTAAGAAGAGGCGACATTACGACCGCCGTGTCCTCGGTCTCATTGAAAGACCTCGATGAACGGCCGATCACCTCTGCCGCCCAGGCCATACAAGGCAAGGCGGCGGGTGTGAATGTATATCGTCCCAGCGGTACACCCGGAGAAGAGATGGTAGTGCGTGTACGCGGCACAACCTCCTTTAACGGCAGCAATGACCCGTTGTACGTGGTGGACGGTGTCCCTGTCGACAACCTCAATTTCCTGTCTCCTATGGATATTGCCGATATGCAGATTCTGAAAGACGCCTCGTCGGCGGCTATTTACGGTTCGCGTGCAGCGAATGGCGTAGTGCTGGTCACCACCAAACAGGCGACGGCGGGAGCAAAAGTTGCCGCAAACATACAGTATGGAATGAGCCGGGTAAGCAACTCCATTCAATCGTTAAATGCCGCTCAATACAAGGAATTGATCGACGAGATCCGTCCCGGAACCATCCCCGAGGGAACAACCGACCGGACAGACTGGTTCAAAGAAGTATATGGCACGGGAATCACACAGAATTACCAGCTACAGGTATCCGACGGAAACGACAAGTTACGCTATTTCGTATCGGGAGGTTACCTCGATGAAAGGGGCGTGCTGAGTTCGGCATTTTTCCGCCGGTTCAACCTTCGCAGCAATGTGGAAAGCCAGGTACGCAAATGGCTTCGTTTCGGATTAAACCTTTCCTATTCCGATAATACGAGCAACAGCGTTACTACCGGACAAGGATCCAATCGTGGAGGCGTGGTGCTGGCCGTGGTAAACCTCCCTACTGCCGCTACTATCCGGGATGAGGAGACCGGATTGTATAACCGTCTTTTCTTCGGGCAGAATATTACCAATCCGATTGAAGAGATCGAAAACGGCAAAAACAATAAGAACAACGAGAACCGGTTAATCGCTTCGGCGAATACTACCGTCACCTTTATGCCCGAACTGATCCTGAAAACATCCTTTACGCTGGATCGCCGCAACGGCAAGGAAACAGGTTTCACCCCTCCCTCGCACGGAGCCGACAGGGACGATTGGGGAAACGCATGGGATAACCGCGTGATGAATACATTGCTGGTATTCGATAATGTGCTGACGTACAGAAAAACATTCGCTGAAAAACATAATTTTGAAGGCATGGTGGGGACATCATGGACCGATTCCAAATGGTCGCGAAGTTATATCAATGGGTCCCATTTCAAGGATGGGCATATTCAGACACTGAATGTGGCCAACAAAATTGCCTGGGACAATACGGGATCGGAGGCGTCGGAATGGGCTATCATGTCGGGATTCGGGCGGCTCTCCTATAATTACGACAGCAAATATCTGTTTACTTTCAACGTCCGCGGGGACGGTTCGTCGAAACTGCATCCCGATCACCGGTGGGGATATTTCCCGTCGTTTTCGGGTGCCTGGCGCTTATCTTCGGAAAACTTTATGCGGGATCTTACCTGGCTCGACGATCTGAAGATCAGGGGCGGCTGGGGACAGACGGGGAACCAATCCGGAATTGACGATTACGCCTACCTCCAGCGGTACAATATTACCCGGCAGGCCTGGTTCGAAAGCGGGCAGGCAAACGCCCTTCCACTGGTTATCCCGGATAACCTCCGTACGGCGGACCTTACCTGGGAAACCACCTCGCAAACCAACATCGGCTTGGATGCAACGCTGTTGAAGAACCGGCTGACCATCACGATGGATTACTACTACAAGCATACGACCGACATGTTGATGTTTGTTACCGTTCCGACGGGAGCGGCAGAGGCCACCGAGATCATAAGGAATGAAGGAGAAATGACAAACCACGGCTTTGAGTTTGCCGTGAACTCGCGTAATATGACCGGCGCATTTACCTGGGATACCGATTTCAACATTTCGTTCAACAGGAACAAACTGAAAAGCCTCGAATTGCAGAAAATTTATAAAGATGCACAGACCACGGACGCTTTTCACGGGACACTCATCGTACGGAATGAGCCGGGACGTCCTCTGGGAGGCTTCTGGGGATATATCAGCGACGGGGTGGATCCCGAAACCGGCGAGTTAATGTACCGCGATTTGAATGAAGACGGCAGGAGCAGCCCGTCGGATCAAACCTATATCGGAGATCCCAACCCGTTATTCACGTATGGATTGACCAACTCTTTTTCGTATAAAGGTTTCAGCCTGAATATATTTCTGCAGGGATCCGTGGGGAATGATATCTTTAACGCGTCCAAAGGTGATACGCAGGGGATGCATGATTTAAAAAACCAATCGGCGGAAGTATTGAGGCGCTGGCGTACACCGGGACAGATCACCGATGTGCCTAAAGCCGGCTTCAACCTGCAACCGTCCAGTTATTTCGTGGAAGACGGAAGTTATCTCCGGGTAAAAGACATCACACTGTCATACAGTTTTAAAGGAAGCATTCTGGACAGGGCCGGTATTTCACGCCTGCAACCTTACGTGACGGCCAGCAACCTGCTGACGTTCACTAATTACAGCGGCATGGATCCCGAAGTGAACCAATGGGGCAACAACGGCGCCGTACAGGGTATCGACTGGGGAACATACCCTCACAGCAGGACTTTTGTTTTTGGAGTGAATCTTGAATTTTAAATCATAAAAAAATGAAGACAAAATATATCCTATCAATCCTCATCGCTTGTTTACTGGCCTCCTGTTCGCTGGATTATGAGCCCGTAGGCCTCTATTCGGATGTAACCGAAGGTGTGAACGACGATAGTGTTCAGATCGTGTTTAAAGACAAAGCTGCATTGCTGTCCCACAGGCAAACGCTGCTGAACCTGTTCAAAAACGGGCAGGAGCACTGGTACCTTGATATGCTGCTCCTTGCCGAGTCACATTCCGATAATGCGTATGCCGGTTCGCCGAATGCGGAGACAACGCCGTTCGAGGTAAATTCCATCGAAGGATCGAATACCAACCTGAGGCGTGACTGGAACGGCCATATGGGAAATATAGCCCAGGCGAACAGGTTGATCGTGAATATCGATGAAGTACCCGATCCGGCGTTGACCGAAGCGGAGAGACGTCAGTATAAAGCGGAAGCCAAAATACTGAGAGCCATGATTTACTTCGATATGGTACGGATATGGGGAAATGTCCCGCTAATAACCACCATGGCGGGAGACATCACCTCTGAAACCATTGCCGAAGTATATCCCGCCTATTTTCCGCCTCAAACGGATGCCCTCACGATCTATAAACAGATTGAGGAAGACCTGTTGGAAGGATTGCAGTATGCTCCCGACAACGATCCGGCGGATAAGACACAGTTTTCAAAATCCGTTGCCCGTGCTTTGTTAGCAAAGGTCTACGCTGAAAAGCCGTTGCGCGATTACGACAAGGTCATCCGATATGCCGACGAACTGGCAGCGGAGGGCTTTGACCTGGTTGAAAATTTCAGCGATTTGTTCGATGTGGTGCTCATAGACCCGAACGCTCCCCCCTCACAGACAAACAGGGCGATAGAGGCAAAAGCCCGCAACACGAAAGAGACCATTTACGAAGCGCAATTCTTTCCAGGGAATGCCAGTTGGGTGACCTGGATGTTCGGCCGGCCGCTGGAAGACTGGAATAATTCATTTACATGGGCAAAATGGATCACACCCTCGCGCGACCTGATCAGGGCCTTCAGTCAACCCGAGGATAAACGTTACGAACAGACGGTTGTGTTCTATGAATGCGATTGGTCTATCTATTACCCGGCCGATAATTATGCCTTTATGTACAAAACCCGTAGTGCCTACAACAGCATCATCAAAATGCGATACGCCGATATTCTCCTGCTCAAAGCGGAGGCGCTGATCGGGAAAGGCGATTACAGCGGGGCGGCCCAGATCATCAATCAAACACGTCGGCGGGCCGGACTGTCAAATCTGTCGGCATCGGCTTCGGCAAGCAAAGAAGCCATTTTGCAGGCATACCTTAGAGAACGCCGCCTTGAATTTGCTTTGGAAGGACAGCGCTGGTTCGACCTTGTACGCCTCGACAAAGTGGAAGAAGTGATGAACGCGGTGTTTGCAAAAGATGAAGGCCGTCCCGCACAGGTTTATCCTTATACAAGCCTGTCATATATTTTGCCTATTCCGCAGGATGTGATCGATCAGAACCCGAATCTTGTGCAGAATCCGGGATATTAGTTTTTCATATAAACATAAAAAAGAACAGATATGAATTCATTATATAAACTGCTTTTCTTAACCGGGATCATTGGTTTGTTGTTCGTCTCGTGCGAAAATGATTATGGTCTGCGCAAAGAATCAACCCCGGTATTCGAGTCCGCAAGCATTAACCCGGTATCCTTCACATTCGGCGATTCGGTGACGTTGACGGCAAGAATTACTGACCCGGCTACCACGCTCACCATGCTGACCTACGAGATTGTTTCGGAAGACAGGATCATCACCTCAGGAGAAATCCCCATAGGCGGCGATGCACAAGAAGTATCGCATGCTATCTTTGTCCCGCTACTGAAGAACCAGGCCGATAATTCAGCGGTACAGGTCAACCTGATTGCCCGGAATGTTTTGAAAGGGACTGCATCGACCCGGATCACAGACCTGACCGGAAACCGTCCTGTTTATAATCAGCTTTATCTGGTTACGGACAACGGTACTGTCGTAATTCTGGAACCTCAGGCAACAGATAAAAATAAATACCAGGCCGGGGAACTGACTATCGATACCTCATTCCGGTTCAGGATTGCGGAAAAACTCAATGCCGACAACACCATTGATTACACGGGAGATGTATACGGCAATGTGAATGGAAGAATTGCGATGATCAACGAGACCGGTGAATCGGCTTTTGTGTATGCACCGGAAGCTGATTACATAAAAGAGATCATCTTCGATCATTATGGCCTCAGCATAGCAACAACCGGAAGTAATCTCAGCGACGAAGACCTGATATTGACCGTTTTCACAAGACAGGATATCAATGGTGAATCTTTCCTTGTGCTTCAGCGCTCGTTACAGAACGGAAAAACCTACTCGTTATTTAACGAACTGGCCGATCCACAGAATATTTATAATCCCGATTTTTTCGAGCGTACAGCCGACGACAAGGTTGCTTTCCTGGGAAAAACAGGGGAATACACCATCTACTACAATCCCGTTCGTAAGAACATTTTTGTAGGAGTCGACAACCCTTCGTATCCCGATTATCTGTTGGCTTGCGGTTGGGGACTGGGCTATCCGACAAATATCACTTCCGAACAAATTGCTTCGGTTTACCCAGATCATCACAGAACCCATACCGACTGGGGCTTCGATCATGTAATGAAGTACGTATTGCTGCGCCAGACCGACGAGGGGGTATATCAGGGAACGTTCTATACACCGGGCGACCATGATCACTATGCAAGTTTCAAACCGTTTGAAAATACCGGTTGGGGCAATGAAAAACAAGCGGGCAGCTTCACATTTACCGGGGAACAGATCATTTCCGGCAATAATAACTGGGATATTCCGAACGGAGAAGATGATCCCGTGATAGAATCCGCCAACTATAGGTTCACCATCAACCTGAATGACAACACAGTGCATATTGAAAAGGTAGCACTAATAAGACAAACAACCTTCAATGGAGTGAAACGTAATTAAATGTGATGAATGAATAATGCGAAGAATGAAATTTCACTTTTAATTTTTCACTTTTCACTTTATAAAATATAATCGTATGAAGTTAATATTCAATTTGAAAATGACAACACTACTGATACTGGCATTATGCTGTCTTTCCTTTTGCAGCGATGCGGGGAAAGAGGATAACAAGGGTGATAGCCCCGAACCGGAAGTGCCGGTAACCGGCGATGTGACCATGTATATCACCACCAATACCCGTTCGCAGGATTTCAAAAAACAGGCGGTCGATTTCAGTGCCAAGGATAATATGTCACCGACAACCCTCAAGCTGGAACCCGCCACACGTTACCAGACCATGGACGGTTTCGGGGCAGCCGTAACGGGATCCACCTGTTACAATCTGATGCAGATGACACAGGAGAACCGTACCAAGTTCCTGAAGGAAACGTTTTCTGAAACCGAGGGTATGGGGCAAAGCTATATCAGGATATCTATCGGCTGTTCCGATTTCTCGTTGAGCGAATACACCTGTTGTGATACGCCCGGTTTAGAGAATTTTGCCCTTACGGCGGAAGAGACGGACTATGTAATTCCTATCCTGAAAGAGATCCTGGCTATCAACCCCGATGTGAAGATCATGGGCTCACCGTGGACTCCGCCACGATGGATGAAGGTGAATAACCTCACCGACCTGCAACCGTTCAATTCATGGACCAGCGGGCAGCTCAATCCGGCACGTTATGCCGACTATGCCGATTATTTCGTGAAATGGATCCGTGCTTTCGAGGCACAGGGGATAAAGATTTATTCCGTGACACCGCAGAATGAGCCGCTCAACAGGGGAAATTCCGCTTCGCTGTACATGACGTGGCAGGAACAGCGCGATTTCGTAAAAAATGCGTTAGGGACGAAAATGGAAGCGGCAGGCCTGAATACCAGGATCTATGTCTACGATCATAATTACAATTACGACAGCGATAAGGCGGAGAATGCCGACCAGGGACAATATCCGCTGAAGATCTATGAAGACGCGGCAGCAGCAGGGTTTGTCGCCGGCGCTGCCTATCATAATTATGGCGGTAATAAGGAGGAACTGAACTTTATCCGTCAGTCGCGTCCCGATAAAGAGCTGGTATTTACCGAAACATCCATCGGCACATGGAACGACGGCCGTAATCTCGAAACCCGTCTGATCGACGATATGAGGGAAGTGGCGCTCGGTACGGTAAACAATTGGTGCAAAGGCGTCATCGTCTGGAACCTGATGCTCGACACCGACCGGGGGCCTAATCGTGACGGCGGTTGCCAAACATGTTACGGGGCTGTCGATATCGATCGTTCCAACTACACTTCCATCACCCGTAACTCCCATTATTATATTGTGGGACATCTCTCGTCGGTGGTGAA
>ENA-UOOI01000684-UOOI01000684.1-fermentation-metagenome-genome-assembly--contig:-NODE-684-length-41624-cov-6.176478_pt1 | contig 41624 bp, 38 predicted proteins | sample MGYA00245779_ERZ724027 | MGnify/ENA primary metagenome ERZ724027 (study PRJEB28704, sample SAMN03018318) | fermentation metagenome | biome: anthropogenic terrestrial biome; feature: soil; material...
CGGTACATATTCTATCGGAGGAATCACAAATGAACGAAGAACTTAAAGAACAGCTTGAGATCATGAACGCCAACCTGAACACGGTCGCCCTGAACCAGGCGATGCTGTACGCGGAGCTGAAAGAGATCGAGGGGAGGCTGCCGGAGCAGGAAGCGGAAGGGTAAAACAGCAAATGACACCCTGAATAAATTTCCGGTGTGCCATTATTTTTTATCTAAAATTAGTGATAAGTGTCGTATAAGTGTCGTACAGCCTAAAATAAAGTGTAATAAGAAAGTAATTAAAAGCCGCATAAATAGCTGCAAATGCAGCAACCATGCGGCTTTTCAAACTTTGGTGCGGGTGACAGGACTTGAACCTGCACGGAGAATCCACAAGAACCTAAATCTTGCGTGTCTGCCAATTTCACCACACCCGCGCGTTGCCCGGGCATAAACCGGACTTTTGTATTATACCCCAGATTTAATATCTTGGCAACCGTCAAACTTTTAACACACCCTGCTCCAACATCGACTGAGCCGCGAGCATGGCGCCGAGGCGCCCGCTGTGGTAATTCAGCCCGCCCTGCATCCAGGCGGCGTAAGGCTCACGCAACGGCGCATCGGCGGAAAGTTCAATCGAAGCACCGAGCGTGAACGCCCCTGCCGCCATAATGACTTTGCAGTCGTAGCCGGGCATGTCCCACGGTTCCGGCACAACAAACGAGTCGATCGGCGAGCCCTTCTGCACGCCCTGACAAAATGCGATCAGCGCCGCTTCGTTTTTCAGCAGCAGCGTCTGAATAATGTCTGCCCGGGGCTCATCGTACTTCGGCGAAACTTCATACCCCAAAGACTGGAACAGCGCGGCCGTGAACACCGCCGTTTTCAGCGCTTCTCCGGTCACGTGGGGCGCATGAAACGCCCCCATGAAAAGTTCCCGGTTGTTGCCGAGCGTTGCTCCAACCTCACGCCCCGCGCCGGGAATGGTCAGTCGGTAGGAGCACCGCTCCACCAGATCCTTCCTGCCGGCAATATACCCGCCGGTCGGCGCGACTCCGCCGCCGGGATTCTTAATCAGCGAACCCGCCATCAGGTCCGCTCCGCGCGAAACCGGCTCTTCTTTCTGCACGAACTCGCCGTAGCAGTTGTCCACCATCACAACGCAGTCCGGCGCCTTTTTCTTCGCAATCTTCGCAATCTTTTCGATTTCCTCCACGAGAAGAGACGGCCTCAGGCTGTACCCGCGCGAGCGCTGGATATATACCATTCGGATTTTTGGGCTGACGCGGCGCTCAATTTCCTCGTAATCCGGTTTTCCCTCCGGAGTCAGATCAACCTGCTCATATCGGATGCCGAATTCTTTGAGCGTTCCGATTCCGTTCCCGGTCAGGCCGATGACGGACTGAAGCGTATCGTAGGGAAGACCGGTCACGCTCAGCATCGTGTCGCCGGGGCGGAGGACTCCGAACAGTGCGACGGTCAGCGCGTGAGTGCCGCAGACAAAATTATGGCGCACCAGCGCATCCTGGGCTCCGAAAGCATCCGCGTACACGCGGTCGAGCGTCTCGCGGCCGCGGTCTCCATAGCCATACCCGGTGGAAGCCGCAAAATGACTTTCGCTCACGCTGTTTTTGATAAATGCCGCCAGCATTTTCTGCTGGTTGTAATCCGTCGTCCGGTCGATTCTTTCCATCTGCGGCCGGATTTCTTTTTCTGTCCCCTCCGCCGCTTTCAGAATTCTTTGATCAATTTTAAAATACGGATACAAACCGTCATCGACTCCTCTGTCCAAATTCTCTCGATACCTCTCGGCAAGCCGTTTAAGAAAGGTCTTCCGTGCCTTTTTCCTTCAGGTAGGCGGCGGCTTCCTCAAACAGCGCGACGTCGTTCGAAAAGGTGATCTCCTTTTTTGCCTCGCCGTAAGAAAACCATCCGGCGTCCAGAATTTCTTCTTTCTGCGTTTTCAGGACGCGGCTTTTGGCTTCTGCGAGAAAATAGACAACATCTTTCCAGATCTCTTTTCCCGGACTATATGAGTTCACCCGGCGGAAACCGGTGTCGAGTTCAACCGTCAGGCCGGTTTCCTCTCTGATTTCCCGCAGCGCGGTCTGGGTTTCATTTTCTCCGCTTTCCACATGCCCTTTTGGGAAGGCCCAGTGCCCTCCGTTGACATGCCGGATCAGCAGAAACCGGACGGCTCCGCCCTCCCTTGTAAAGATGACCGCCCCGCAGGATTTTTCTTTTTTCATTTCGGTTCTCCTTAAATTCTACAGGTAAAATGGAATTTTCTGTCGTCTGGCAAAAGGCCGAGGCGGATTCACGCCGGGATCGTCTCTTCCCGGCGCAAAAATTCAGGCAGTGCGCGCGCGTCTTTGTATCCTTTTTGGTACATTTGTTCCATGCGGGCTCTGCTCTTTGTCAGCGTCCGCATCCCACAGCAGCTGTCCGGTGCAATCATCAGGACTTTCCCCTGTTCCGCATACTGCTTTGCAAGGGCGACCCCGTCGTTGTATTTTTGGTAGCGAAGCAGAAGACTGTCCGCGGCTTTCGGGTATCTGCGCCGCAGCAGCCGGGCGAACGGAGCGTCTTTCTTTTGAAGTCTGACGGTGTCCAGTGGCTTTGTGAGGATGACGGCAATCTTCGTGCAGCCGTCGCGGAAGGCCTTTTCAATCGGGACAGGGTCGGCAATTCCGCCGTCGTAATACGGGATGCCGCGCACAAAGTAGGGCCTGCAAACCAGCGGAATGCTGGAGGAAGCCTCCAAGATATGGTAGTGATCCTGCGCCATGTCGCTTTTGTCAAAATAGGTTGGTTTCCCGGTCAGGGCGTTCATGGCAACGACTTTCATCACGCTGTGCGATTTTTGGAGGACCTCAAAATTCAGCGGGTTTTCCCCGCTTAGGCAAGAAAGCTTTCCGTACACATAATCCATATCGATATAGGAGCCGGTGTGAAGCAGGTTATGCAAACTCATGTACTGCTTTCGAAACGTATACTCTAGATAGAATTGATAGTTTCTGCCCTTCTGTCTTCCAAGAAAAGAAGCGATGTTGGCGCTGCCCGCGGAAACGCCGATACAGTAATCAAATTGGATCCCATGGTCCAGACAATAGTCGAAAACCCCGGCGCCGTAAATCCCGCGAAGGCCGCCGCCGACATCCACAACCCCCGTCATAAAACAACACTCCTCCATCGAATAAAATCCGCTTTGCCATATGAAAAAGCGTTGTTTTTAGTATAACACAGAATTGTGCCAACGGCAAAAAATGCCGCTGATTTTGGCGGGGCGATCTTCCGTTTAAAATGTTTAGATGCCTTTTTAAGAAAAGCGAATGGCTAGGCTGCCGAATGAAACGCTGCCTGTCAGCAGGAGGGTCGGCGCCCCGGGATCGGGCGGCATCTGCCCGGTGGGAGTATTCACCACCCCGCAGACCACATGAACTTGGTCGATGACGCGCCAGCTTTTCGGGACGTAGAGGATCATTTCTCCGAAGCTTGCGTCGATGCGAACCTCGGCTCCTTCCGGGCTGAGCCGGACCTGATCAAAATAGACGCTCAGCTTGCCGAAAGACGAGGTGAGATGCGCGCTTTTCAAGCTTTCGGAATGCAGGTATTTGCAGGATTCGCAAAAGCTGGAATTGACGAAGAGGTCGTCTCCATCAAGATTTTCCACCGATTTTTGGCAAAAATCCGCGCCGTGCGGGTTCCCCCAGCCAAAATGGCAGCGGTTACGAAAAATCATGCTCAGGCCGATTGCGGCGAGAAAAGCCGCAAGAATTAACTGCCAGAAAGAAAATTCAAGCAGGTGGAGCGGCCGCTGATAAATCAGATAGCACAGCGCCAGCGGGATCAGCAGGCCGAAAAAGTTCGGACCCGCCAGACTGCTCAGAAATACGGCTGCAAACAGGATGGTTGCCGCAACGCTCCAAAATCCGATGCCGGCAAAGGCGCCGGTTTGGCCCGCAACCACAAAGATTGCCGCCGCCAAGAAGAATATGCCCCAGAACCAGTTTCTATGTTTCATAGGTTCCCCTTTCTTTCAATCGCTGCCGCAGTTCCTTCCAGTAATACCGCGACGCATAAACCTGTTTGTGGCTTCCTGTAAACTGGATCAGGCTGGAAGAAGCCAGATTCCGCGTGACGGAGTAAATCTGCCGGATGTTCACAATGGTTGATTTGGCCGCCCGCACAAAGTTTCGGGGCAGCATTTGTTCCAACTCATACAGCCGGTATTTTGCGAGGAAAGCGTCGTCTTTTGTATGGGCGTAAACGTGTTCCCCCTCCGTTTCAAAGAACAGAATGTCGTCAAGCGAAAAATAATACTCCTGATTTTGCTTGTAAAAGGTGATTTTCGGCCCGGGTTTCGACTGTTCCAGCAAAAACCGTTGAATTTTCCGGACGGAGTCGTCCACATGCCTGCACCGGATCAGCACTTCGTCTTCCTCCGGGCCGTCCGTGATCTCAATGCGAACTTTCATCTCATCACCTCTTACGCGCCTAGTATAGCGGCTTTTTTAAAAAATGAAAAGCAGTTTCGGGCAACCGGTTGCTTCCGGGCGGTAACAGGGCGTTCCCTACCGTCAAGCAGCGTTAAAATGCGGCGGTTTTCCTCTGCCGGTCTTGTTGTAATTGACAGGGCATGGGAATATAATAAAACTGGTTTTTTACAAGGCCCGGGCTTAGGAAAGGAGTGGCTTTCGGGTTGAACCTGCAATATATCCGTGTGCCGGACGGCGCGGCGGTCCTTGCTTGCACCGGCTCCGGCGCCTCGGTCCGCCTTCCGGATAAAGTGGACGGGCTGCCGGTCAAAGAAATCTGCCCCTATGCGTTTTCCGCCCCGGGCGCCGCCGCCGCGCACTTGCCGCCGGGCGCTGACATTCGCGAGGCTTCAGTGAGTGTCCCGGCGGAGCCGGAGGGCACAGGGCATTTCCTCGGCGGGGAGTTTCTGCGCCAGCTCCGGCTGCCGGCCAGGCTGCGGTCGGTCGGCGCCTATGCCTTTTATAACTGTACGGGGCTTTCCCGCATCGTGCTGGGCGCCGGTTCCGCACAGGTCGGGAACGGGGCGCTCATGAACTGCGCCGGGCTGGAAGAAATCGCCGTCGAGGCCCCGTCCACGGAAAAGACCTGCCTGCCGGGGTTTCTGGCGGAGCTTCAGCGGGAAGTCCGGGCTGTGTTCCGCTTTGGAGGAAAAGAATCGGTCTGGATCTTTCCGGAGTATTATGAGGAATCCGTCGAAAACTGCCCCGCCCGCATCTTTGAACATTTTATCCGGGGGGCTGGGTTCCGGTACCGGCAGTGTTTCCGAGGCGACCGCTTGGACGCGGAAAGCTATGATGAGCAGTTTCAGCCGGCGCGGAACGAAACAGGGCGGGGGGCGCTGCTGCACATTGCGCTTTGGCGCCTGCGCCGGCCGGACCGCCTTTCGGAAGAAGCCGGAAAGCGGTACCTGGCTTTTTTAAAAGAGAATGCGGCGGCGGCCGCTCAACTGCTGATCCGGGAAGACGACCCGGAGGGGCTTTCCTTTCTGGCTTCCCGCGGCGCTTTTACCCCGGAAGAAATCGGCGCCGCGGCGGAGCAGGCTTCCCGTCTGGAGCGCGCCCGGTGCCTCGGCGTGCTGCTCCATGAACGGCAGAGCCGCTTCCCCAAGAAGAACAAAACGTTTGATCTTTAGAACTTTTTTAGGAGAGCAGGTGTGAAATGGAAGATAAAACAGAAGAGCGGGTCCGCGGCATCGGGGACCGCATCCTGAAAGAATCGCGCACGGACTTATATCTTCAGATGAGATTTCTCGACCTCGCGCTCAGCGCTCTTTCCTATGAAATGCGGCCCGGCACACAGTTCCTCGGCACAGACGGCGCGCGTCTGTTTTACGACCCGGACCGCCTGTTTCTCCGCTACCGGCAGAGCCGGGTCCTGGTCAACCGCGGGTACCTTCACTGCGTGCTCCACTGCGTCTTCCGCCACCTCTGGAAACAGCCGGGAAAGGATCGGGAACTTTGGGATCTGGCCTGCGACGTCGCGATGGAATCCGTGCTGGACGGCATTTCCCTACGCTGCGTGCGGCAGCCACCCTCATGGTACCGCCGGAATTTTTACGATCTTCTGCGCGGAAAGGTCAAGGTACCGACGGCGGAGCGGGTTTATGCCGAACTTTGCCGCATGGCGCCGGACGGCGCGGCGCGGAACCGGCTTTCGCAGGAATTCCGAATCGACGACCATTCCTTCTGGCCGTCCCCGGAAAAGAGGCCGCCCGCCGAAATGCCGCCGCTACAGCAGAAGTGGGATGATATCAGCCGGAAGATGCAGACCGGCATGGAGACGCTTTCCAAAGATCCGGCCCGGAATGCCCAGGCGCTGCTTTCCCAGGTGCGGGTGGAAAACCGGGAACGGTACGATTACCGCCGCTTCCTGCGGAAATTTGCTGTTCTGCGGGAAGAGATGAGGCTCGATACCGATTCCTTTGATCCGATCCTTTACACTTACGGGATGCGCCTGTACGGCAATCTGCCGCTGATTGAGCCGCAGGAGACGCGCGAAGAGCGCCGGATTGAGGACTTCGTCATCGCGGTGGATACCTCCATGTCCTGCTCCGGGCGGCTGGTGCGCTCCTTCCTCGAACAGACCTATTCCATCCTGAAAGAAACGGAAAGCTTCTTCCGCAGCGTCAACATCCACATCATCCAATCCGATGAGACCGTCCGGTCCGACCGGAAGATCACAAATGAAGAGGAACTGCGGGACTATATGGATCATTTCGAACTGATCGGCAACGGCGGCACGGATTTTCGCCCGGTGTTCCGCTATGTGGACAAGCTGCTGCAAAAGAAGGAGTTCCGGCACCTGAAGGGTCTGATCTATTTTACAGACGGCCGGGGCGAGTTCCCGAAGCGCCGTCCCCCCTATGACGTCGCGTTTGTCTTCCTGCGGGAAGACTTTACCGACGCGGACGTGCCGCCGTGGGCGATGAAGCTGATCCTGGAGCCGGACGACCTGACAAAGCCGCCCGAGCCGGCCGGGGAAGATCAAATCGAAGACTGGGAGGATTTGCCCCATTATGAATATTAAACAGGCAAAAGAAGAGATTGAAAACACCGTCCGCGCATACCTCAGGCGGGATGAAAACGGGAACTACCGCATCCCGCCGGTGCGGCAGCGGCCGCTGCTGCTGATGGGCCCGCCCGGCGTCGGCAAAACGCAGGTGGTCGAACAGGCCGCGCGGGAATGCGGGGTGGCGCTGGTGGCCTACACCATCACGCACCACACGCGGCAGAGCGCCGTCGGCCTGCCGTTCATTTTGAAAAAGACCTATGCGGGCCGGGAACATTCCGTGACGGAATACACCATGAGCGAGATCATCGCCTCCGTCTACGACCGGATGGAGCAGACGGGCCTCCGGGAGGGAATCCTCTTTATCGACGAGATCAATTGCGTCTCCGAGACGCTGGCCCCCACCATGCTTCAGTTTTTGCAGGGGAAGACGTTCGGCAACCAGAAGGTGCCGGAAGGATGGGTCATCGTCGCGGCCGGAAACCCGCCGGAATACAACCGCTCCGCGCGCGAATTCGACATCGTGACGCTGGACCGCGTGCGAAGGATCGACGTGGAACCGGACTTTGCCGTCTGGAAGGAGTACGCTTGGCACCAGTCGATCCACGGCGCCATCCTGTCTTATCTGGAGTTGCGGAAGGGAAATTTCTACCGCATCGAAACCACGCCGGACGGCGTCACGTTCGCAACGGCCCGCGGCTGGGAGGATCTCTCCGAAATGATGAAGGTCTGCGAAGACCTGGGCCTTGAGGTCGGGCAGGATCTCGTCCTTCAGTATATCCAGAATCCCGCCGTTGCAAAGGATTTTGCCAATTATTACGAGCTGTACCGGAAATACCGCGACGAGTACCATGTGGAGGAGCTTCTTGCCGGCAAAGTTTCGGAGCGCGCGGTCACCATGCTGCAGCATTCCCGGTTTGACGAAAAGCTCAGCGTGATCGGCCTGCTGCTGAGCCGGCTGAACGAAAAGTTCAGGGAAGCCTATCTGGCCGACCAGACGACCGAGGCCGTGTTTGAGCGGTTGCAGGACTGGAAAGGGCGCTTGAAGGGAGAATCCGGCGACCCGGCGGCCTCTCTGCTGCGCCTGGAGCAGGAAGCGGAAGATTCGCTTGCAAAGCGGAAAGAAAACGGCAGGCTGGACCGTGACGGGGAAGCGGCGGAGAACCGCGGTGTCCGCCTGCTCAAAAGCTACGCGGAGCGGCTGGGAAAAGCCGGAACCCGCGACCCGGAAAAGGCGTTCGCACTGGTCAAAGAAGAGTTTGGCGGACAAATTGCGCGCAGGATTGAAGCAATCGATTCGGCTTCCCGGATGCTGGGGCACGCATTCGATTTTCTGTCGGTTACGTTTGGGGAAAGCCAGGAGATGGTGATCTTTGTCACGGAGCTGACGGTCGGCTTTTACAGTTCCAAATTCCTGATGGAAAACGGTTCCGAGCCGTATGATAGGTATAACCGCAGCCTGCTTCTCGGCGACCGCCGGAAAGAGCTTCTCCGCCAGATCGATAGCCTTGGCACCTGAGGGCGGCGGCCCTTTTTGTGCTAAAAGAAAACAACGAGGGGAAGAGGGAAAAGCCATGGTCAGAAAAATCACGGAAGAGGACCGGGAAGTTTATCTCCAAATGACGCGGGAATTTTACGCTTCGGATGCCGTCGATCACAATCTGCCGCATTCTTATTTTGAAAAGACCTTCCGGGAGCTGATGCGGTCGGAGGAGTATGCCGAGGCCTTCCTTCTGGAAGACGGTGGTGTCGCCGCCGGTTATGCGCTCCTTGCCAAAACTTTTTCGCAGGAAGCGGGCGGGATGGTCGTCTGGGCCGAAGAGCTTTATGTCAGGCCGGAATACCGCGGCCGCGGCCTCTGCCACGAGTTTTATTCGTTCCTCCGGGAGCATCTGCCGGAATCGGTGAAGCGGCTCCGTCTGGAAGCGGAAAACACAAACCGGCGGGCGATTTCCCTCTATCGCCGTTTGGGGTTCCGGGATCTGCCTTACTGCCAGATGATCCAGGATTTTTAATTGTGGATTGGTTGGAATTGACAGCAATTTTCAGTGCGCGTATAATAAAAAAAACATAGGAATAAAAAAGAATGAAACGAGATGATCGGTGATGAAGAAAAAATGGGTTTCTCTGTTGCTGGCGCTGGTTCTGTCGGTGGCGGCTGTGCTTCCGGCTTCCGCGGCGGTCAACAAGGCGGTTCCCGCCATCAGCAGCCAGAGCGTAAATCTTTCCACGGGCAGCAGCACCCAGCTGAAGGTTACCTTGCAGGGAGCCGACGTGACCTACGGGATGCTGTGGAATACGAACTGCCCTGCGGTCGCGACAGTTTCGCACGGAACGGTCAAGGCCGTCGGCCCCGGTATGGCCTCGGTCACCGCGACGACGGGGGACGGGCGCAGCGTGAGCTGCAAAGTCCGGGTCTGTGCCAAAGGGGTCGATGTTTCTGAACGGCAGGGTACGGTGGACTGGAGCGCGGTGAAAAACAGCGGCGTCAGCTTCGCCATCCTGCGCGCCGGATACGGGGACGAGATCTCGCAGGCGGATTCTTCCTTTTCCACCAATTACAGCGGGGCAAAAGCCGCAGGCCTTAAAGTCGGCGCCTATTACCGCAGCTATGCCCTTGACGAGACGGACGCGGTGAAAGAAGCCAATGTGTGCCTGAGCATTCTGAAAGGAAAAACGTTGGACTATCCCCTGTTCCTCGACATAGAGGAGGCTTCCCAGTACAAGCTGTCCAACGAGAAGGTTTCCTCCGTCGCTGCGGCGTTCTGCAAGACGGTTGCGGCCGCGGGCTACCGCGTCGGCGTGTTCAGCTATGCTGACATGCTTACAAAGAAGCTCAACGGCTCCGCTTTGGCGCCGTATGACAAGTGGGTCGCCCATGTCGATGTGAGCGAGCCACGCTACAGCGGGACTTACACGGTCTGGCAGTATTCGCACACGGGCACGGTGGCAAGCATCGTCGGCCCGGCGGATCTGGACTATTCTTACAGGGATTATCCGAACGCCGCGCCGGCGACAGTTGATCTTTCGCTGCTGTCCGACAGCCCAGCAGCCATTACCCTGAAGAAGGGGAAAAGCTATACCTTTAAGTTTACTCCGAACGGCATTGCGGGAGTTCCCGCTTTCTCCAGCGGCAACCTCTCCGTGCTGAAGGTCGTTTCGCGGAAAGCGGCCGGCGGATGCTACTATGTGAAGGTGACCGCGGCCGGTTCCGGCTGCACTTCGCTCTATTCCAAAGCGCCGGGCGGGAAAGCTGTGCGCCGCTGCGTTGTTACGGTGCGTTAAAGCGTTCCGCAGGAAAGAATAACGGACGGGGGAACCGCGCTAGCACCGTTGGAAAACGGGGCGGCGCGGTTTTTTTCATCTAAAAATATTCTGCTGGAAGACAGAGCCTCCAAGAGATTCCCTAAGAGTCGACAAGACCTGCTTTTTATGATACAATATATAAAAATAAAGAGATATTGCGTAAAATTTGGAGGAATGTTATGAAAGAAGAGCTTTCTGAAGTGATTCTGTGGCACAGCAAAACATACCCGCACATGAGGCCCGCTGATTATGTGAAGCTTTTGTATCAGAATGAGTTCGGTTGCTCGCACTTTCTCCAGGAGGCTCCCCGCCGCTGTATGGAACGCCTGCGGGAAGAATTTGATTCTTTGCCGGCGCAGCGAGAGACAGCGGCGGCGCCGCGCATGGAGCCAATCGGGAATGGCCTCTGCCGTGCCTTTTTGAAGCCCGGTCCCCGGATGAAAGAGTTCCTTCCCCTTTTGAACCTGATGTGCCTTTCCACGGCGGCTGCATATTCGGGCAGCCAGACGCGGCTGCAGCAGAAGCTGGAACTGTTGCGCCAAATGGCGGCGAAAGGGCTGCTGCATGTCGGGCAGGCAGAGCTGGAAAACTTTCTGGACCGGTATGCCGCCTCCGGCTACGGGCCGGTGGGGCATAGCTGCGAATACAAGCAGGCATACCATCCGCACTACCGGGTTGTCCGAAAAGCCTACGATACTTATTTGCCTGTTCTTTGGGCGGCGATGAAACTGAGAGATTCCGTCGGCAAACAAGGAAAACGGCCCGGAATTCTCGCGATAGACGGATGCTGCGGTAGCGGAAAAACATTTCTTTCCGGCCTGCTGGCGGAGGTGTTCCACTGCAGCGTTTTCCATATGGATGATTTTTATCTGCCGCCGGAGCGCCGCAGCGACCGATGGATGACGGAACCGGCCGGCAATATCGACCGTGAGCGTTTTCTCAGAGAAGTTCTGATCCCTCTGAAAAACGGCGAGAAAGTCCTATACCGCCCTTATTCCTGTCAGAAAAGGGCCATGATGCCGGCGGTGGAAATTTCCCCCGGCAGGCTTGCCGTGGTGGACGGCAGCTACTCGATGCATCCGGATTTCCGCAGCTATTACGACTTTCGGGTGTTTTTGACCTGTCTAGCCAATGTGCAGCAGCGGCGGATCTTTCTCCGCGGCGACGGGAAACATCTGGAAGATTTCCTCGAGTGGTGGATTCCGGCGGAAGAGCGGTACTTTGATTCCATGCGGGTCAGCGAGACCTGCGACCTGGTTTTGAATACTTCCAAATTTGACGATTTTCCATAATATAAAATAGCTTTCATAGCGGCTTTCCGAAAAACACTGCTGTCGCTTATCCGCCGGCGATGACCGACAGCGGTGCCCCTTGATAGAAGGAAGCAATTTCGAGAGTTTCGTTAATTTTTATGTAAACGGACGTGAAAACCATGGCAACCATCAAAGATATTGCCGACCAGCTGCATTTTTCCGTCAGCACCATTTCAAAAGGGCTCAACGGCGCCAGCGATATCAGTGAAAAAACCAGGCGGCTGATTTTAGATGCCGCTATGAAAATGGGATATATTCCAAAGCAGAGCCAACGTCTGGGTGCGGGGCTGACAAGAATCTGCGTCTTCATCGAAAATATGGATTATGAAAGGGTCGAACAGTTCGGCTATGATATTATCTTGGGCTTTAAGCTGGAAGCGGCTTCGGAACGATGGGATGTTTCCATTGTGCCGCTTGCCATGAACCGAAAATCCGAGTGCGGCTATGAAGACTACATGAGGGCCAACCACTACGCGGCGGGCTTTTTGCTTGGATTTCGTCTGCATGACGACTGGCTTGCTCAGATAGAGCGAACGAACGTGCCAACCGTTCTGCTGGACAATGTGGTTTACCGTAAAAATGTCGCCTGCGTCGGCGTGGACAATCAGCAGGGGATTTTTTATGCGGTGGAACATCTTGCCGGCCTCAGCCACCGGAAAATTGCGCTGCTCAACGGCGAAGCGGACAGCTGCGTTTCCCGGGAACGCCTTGCCGGATTTCGGCTTGGAATGGAAAAATGCGGCCTGACTGTGCAGAAAGAACTGGTGGCAGACGGAGATGATAAGGCGGAGGGTACCGGCGGGGTTGTCCGCAAGTTCATCCGCGAAGGGGCGACGGCAATTGTCTGCGCGAGCGATTTGCTGGCGCACCGCGTCCTGTGCGAACTGCACCGCGCCAGCCTGCGCGTCCCCGACGAGGTCAGCGTCACCGGGTTCGACGATCTGCCGCTTGCTTCTTACACAACGCCGTCCCTGACGACCGTTCGGCAGGACCGCCTTGCTATCGGCAAGAATGTCTGCAAGGTGCTGGTCCAGCTTCTCGGCGGCAATTCGGTCAGCCGGCTCCTTCTTGCCCCGGAGCTTGTGGTCCGGGAGTCTACGGGCCGGCCAAAGCCTGAGCCGGGCTCGAAAAAGTAGTTTCAGGGTCCCTCCCCGCCTCCGGCGGGGAGGGACCCTCCAGCATTAGGAGGGGATTACCATTCGTGCCAGCGGAATTCTGATGCCCTTAAGCAGCCTTCCTTCCCCCCATGGAATCGGAAGCCTGGGGAAGGAAGCCTATCTTTTCATCGACTTTTTAAAAGCTGCGGGCCAGCGCTACTGGCAGATCCTACCGATCGGCCCCACAGGCTGCGGCGACAGCCCCTACCAGAGCTTTTCCGCGTTTGCGGCGAACCCGTATCTGATTGACCTGGATCTTCTGCTGAAGCAGGGCCTTCTGACGGCTGAGGAGATCGCTTCCGCACGGTTTGGGGAAGACCCGGCCCGTGTGGATTACGGGGCGCTGTACGAAAACCGGATTCCGCTGCTTGAACGCGCGGCCCGCAGGATGGGGGACAGCGCTGTCTTTCGGGCGTTCTGCAAACGGAATGAGGATTGGCTCGGCGATTACGCGCTTTTCATGGCCCTGAAAGAAGAAAACGGCATGGCACCGTTTCAGCATTGGCCTTCGCCGCTCCGCCTTCGGAATCCGGCAGCGCTCGGCGCGGCGGAGATACGCCTTTCGGCCCGCGTGCATCTGTGGAAGGTTCTTCAGTTCTTCTTTTTCAGTCAATGGAAAGCGCTGGCCGATTACGCGCATCAAAACGGCGTGAAAATCATCGGGGATCTCCCGATTTACGTCTCTCCGGATTCTTCGGATCTCTGGGCCAGCCCGGAATTGTTTCAGGTCGGCGGGGACGGCAGGCCGACGGAGGTGGCGGGGTGTCCGCCGGACGCCTTTTCCCCGACCGGCCAGCTTTGGGGAAATCCGCTTTACGACTGGGATCAGATGGGGCGGGACGGGTATGGCTGGTGGGTCCGCAGGCTCGAATTTGCCTCCCAAATCTATGATGCGGTGCGGATCGACCACTTCCGCGGCTTTGCGGGCTATTATGCCGTTCCGGCGGATGCGAAAGACGCGGTGGGCGGCCGCTGGCGCGAGGGGCCTGGCATCGGGTTTCTCTGGGCTTTGAAAGAAAAGGTGCCCGGCGCCCGGGTGATTGCCGAGAATCTTGGATTTCTGACGGAGGATGTCTATCGCCTGCTGCGCGACAGCGGTTTCCCGGGAATGAAGGTCCTCCAGTTCGCGTTTGATCCGCGGGGGAAAAGCGATTACCTTCCCTACCGCTATGAGCGCAACTGCGTTGTTTATACCGGCACGCATGACAACACGACGACCGAAGACTGGCAGTACAGTGCGCCGCCGGGAGAAGTGGCATATGCGCGGCGGTACCTGAACGTGCCGGAAGGAAACAGTCTGACCGACGCCATGATCCGCTCGGCGCTCGGCAGCGTGGCGGACACCTGCATCATCCCCATGCAGGATTATCTGCACCTGGGCGCCCAGGCGCGCATGAACCGCCCCGGCACGCTCGGCGGGAACTGGCGCTGGCGGGTTTTAAAAGAAGCGATTACACCGTCCCTCGCGGCGCGCATGCGGTCGCTTTCCACCCTGTACGGCCGCGCGGAAGCCTGATTTTCCGCCCGTGCCGGCTTCAAGCGGCAACCGATGGAATAATCGTCTTGCCGCCCCAATACAAATGATAGAGAGAAATCATGATGGATTGGGGGAAAATGGCATGAGGACCCTTCGGGAAGGCATGTCCGGAAGCGATGTCATGGAGGTTCAGTCGGTGCTGAAACGGGCCGGTTATTTTTCCGGGCCGGTGGACGGGGTGTTCGGCCCGGTCACCCGCGAAGCGGCTGCGCTTTTTCAGCGCGGGTTCGGCCTTGCGCCGGACGGGATCATCGGCCCGGAAACCTGGCGCGTGCTGGAGAGGTTCCTTTTGGGCTATGACTTGTACGCGGTTCAGCGGGGGGACACCTTTTACGGCATTGCAAAAAAATACGGGACCTCCGCCCAGGCCCTCGCTGTGGCAAATCCGGAACTTGACCCGGAGAATCTTTCCGTGGGCCGCCGGATTGTGGTCCCGTATTCCTTCGCGGTTGTGCCGACCGACACGGCGTTCACCTATGAGGTGCTGGTCCGCAGCATTCAGGGGCTGAAAGCCCGATATCCGTTTTTGGAGGTTACCAATTCCGGAAGCAGCGTAATGGGAAATACTCTCTATACACTCCGGCTCGGCAGAGGGCCGAACCAGGTGTTCTACAATGCGGCGCACCACGCGCTGGAATGGATCACGGTGCCCGTGCTGATGAAGTTCGCCGAAGATTTTCTTCGGGCTTATGCCTTTGGAGGGGATCTGGCCGGGTATGACATCGGTGCCGTTTGGCAGAAGTGCAGCATCTACCTGATGCCAATGGTCAATCCGGACGGCGTGGATCTGGTTATCAACGGCCTGCAAAAGGGAAATCCCTATGCGGAGGATCTGGTCCGCTGGAACAGCGGCAGCGCAGATTTTTCCACAGACTGGGAGGCAAACATCCGCGGAGTCGACCTGAACCACAACTATGACGCTGCTTGGCACCTCGGCCAGGAGGCGGCCGAAGCGCTTGGAATTACCGGACCCGGGCCGACCCGTTATCCCGGCCCCTACCCCGTTTCGGAGCCGGAATCGGGCGCGGTCGTGCGGTTTACGCAGAATCATAATTTTAGGCTGGTCATCGCCTATCATTCCCAGGGGCGCGTTATCTACTGGAATTTCATGAACATGGCCTCGGCGGAAGCGCAGGTCATCGGCGAAAAGATGGCGGAGATCGCAGGCTATCGGCTGGAGGAAGCCTCCGGCGTTACTTCCTACTCCGGTTATAAAGACTGGTTTACGCAGGAATACCGGCGACCGGGGTACACGGTCGAAGTCGGATCGGGGACCAATCCGCTGCCAATTTCGCAGTTTGATGCCATTTATGCGGAAAATCTTCCGATGCTGCTCTATACTTCCACCATTTAAATTTACTTGAAAAGCGCCCCGGCCGGGCGCTTTGTTTTTTATAGGGAGTATGATATAATAAATTGAATTGGTGCCAAAAGGGAGGGGATGCCGAGTGAGATGGAAAGCGGCCGTGATGACGGCTTTATTCCTGCTGCTTACTTCTTTGACAGGCTGCTCTTTTGTCGGTCTGGATGCCCAGTCCCTGATGCATGCACCGAGGCCGACCGGGGAAAACGAGGCGGATATTCAGGCTCTGCTGGAAAGTACGGCCGGCGGCAAGATGACGCTGAAATATCCTTCTGCTGGAAAATACCGCTCCGCGATTATCAAGCACGATCTGTGCGGGAACCAGACCGACGAGGCGATCGCCTTTTATCAGAAAGACGATGAAACGTCGGGGATCAATGTCATGTTTATGCGCCGGAGCGGAGGAAAGTGGGCGAGCATGGGCTCTTTCAACAATCCTGCTTCCAATGTGGACAGGGTTTGCTTCGGCGATCTGAACGGCGACGGCAAAGACGAGGTGATCGTCGGCTGGGGAAGCAGCCTGAATAATACCGGGGATATCTGCGTCTACTATAATGAGGGCGATCAGATGAAAGAGATGCAGCTGAACCAGAGCTACACCGAAATGGCCGTGATGGATTTTGACGGCGACGGCCGGGATGAGATTTTCACCGCCAGCGTCACGGTCGGGGATGAGCCGGCCTCAGCTCAGCTTCTGCGCGTCAAGGATGGTTCCATTGAGCAGATGGGTTCCGCTCCGCTCGACATCGGCGTGACCAAGTACGCCTCCGTCCTGACGGGCCTGATCAACGCAAAGCAGGTTGGCATTGTGCTGGATGGGGTCAAATCGACAGGGGCCATGGTGACGGAGCTCCTTTACTGGGACAAAAAGACGAAAACACTCCGCTCTCCGTTTTACGACCCGAAAACGAAGTCTGCGAAAAGCATGGAGCGGAATACCTCCGTCGTCAGCAAGGATATCAACGGCGACCGGATCATTGAGATCCCGATGGTGACCCTGATGCCGGGGTACAGCGGGAAGACGGCAGATGACTCCGCCTATATGACCAGCTGGTTCCGTTATGACACGGACACGAGTTCTCTGGTTCGCGTCATGAGCATGTTCCTCAATTATTCGGACGGTTACTGGATTTCAATTCCGGATATGTGGCGGGGAAAAGTCACAACTAAGCTTGATCCCAGTTCCCGGACTCTGACGGTTTATGAATGGAAGACGACGCAAAAGAACAAAGCCGGCTTTGCCGGGGTGCCGCTGCTTTCCATTCAGACTTTCACGCAAAAAGAGTGGAAGCAGGGCAAGGAGATCAAAAATTACTTTCTGCTGGAGGAAAAAGATAATTCGGTGTTCGCGGCTTGCCTGCCCTCCCCGAATTGTCCGCTTTCCATGACAAAAAGCGAGGTTCAGGAAGCGTTTCAGGTCATTACGGAAGAATAAGTCGGGGGAGGAAGAACAATGAAAACGATACTGGTGGCGGAAGACGAACAGGCGATCCGCGAGTTTGTCGTCATCAATTTAAAACGGGCGGGCTATGAGACGCGGGAGGCGGCCAACGGGGAAGAGGCCCTTCAGATCTACGACCGGGAAGGGGACAATATCGACGTCGCCGTTCTTGACATTATGATGCCCGGGCAGTTCGACGGCTTTGCCGTCTGCAAAGAGCTTCGCCGCAGAAGCGGTTCCATCGGGATTATCCTCCTGACGGCCAAGACGCAGGAGATGGACAAGGTCAGCGGCCTGATGATGGGGGCGGACGATTATGTGACCAAGCCTTTTTCCCCCAGTGAGCTGGTGGCCCGGGTGGATGCCGTTTACCGCCGCGTCGCGCTGGAGCAGTCGAAAAACCACGGTGAACTGCGGGACGAGATCCGCTCCGGCGAGTTTGTGCTGAGCCTGCGGAACCGGACGCTGTTCCGGCGGGGAAAACCCGTAGAGCTGACTCAGGTGGAATTCCAGATCATGGAATACTTTTTCTCCAACTCCGGCACCGCGCTTGACCGAACCGACATTCTAAAGCACGTCTGGGGCGACGCCTATTACGGGGAAGAAAAAGTCGTGGATGTGAATATTCGCCGACTGAGGATGAAGGTGGAGGATGAACCGTCCAATCCGAAGCACATTATTACAGTCTGGGGCCTCGGCTACAAATGGGAAGCATAATGGGGCACTGACGGAAAGGAGGGGGCGGCATTGTTCCGAAAAAGCGGCATTACAAGGCGCTGGCTTCTCAACAGCCTCGGAGTGATTCTGCTGATTGTGGTGACACTGATCGCAACCCTTTCCGCGGTGATTCAGGGGTATGTTTACAATGGGATCCGTTCGGCCTTAAACGGACGCAGCGACGAACTGACCAACATGTTTTCAAGTTATGGCAGAGAGTCCCCAACCGAATTTTCCACCGCGGCGCGCAGCTATGTGGAAAATTTTCTGAATAAGGAAAGCATGGAGCTGATGGTGCTCAGCTCATCCGGAAAAGTGCTGAGCACCTCCATTGGCTTTGCCCCGGACGAACACCAGACTATGCCGGATTACGACGCCGCCCTGAAAAGCGCCAACGGCTACGGAACCTGGACGGGGCGGCTCACAAGCGGGGAAAAGGTCATGGCGGTGACCCGTGTGATGCGCAGCAACTTCGGCAGCACGGTCGGGGCCATCCGGTATGTCGTCTCGCTGGAAGACGCTGACCGTCAGATCGCGATCGTCGTGGGCGCCCTGATTATCGCGGGGCTGCTGATTTTGCTTTTTGTCATTCTTTCAAGCTATTATTTCATGCGTTCGATCCTTGTGCCGATCCAGCGCATCGGCGCGACCTCCAGAAGGATTGCGCAGGGCGATTTTAAAGCGCGCATCCAGAAGACGAACGACGACGAACTCGGCCGGCTCTGTGACACCATCAACGGGATGGCGGATGAGCTGGGTCAGAGTGAAAAGATGAAGAATGATTTCATCTCTTCGGTATCCCATGAGCTGCGAACGCCGCTGACCGCTATCAAAGGCTGGGCGGAAACCATTCAGGCCGGCGACACCGATCAGCAGATGTTCCGCAGAGGCATGAACATCATTGTGCGGGAGTCGGAACGTCTTTCCGGCATTGTAGAGGAGCTGCTCGACTTTTCGCGTATGCAGAGCGGCCGCATGACGCTGACTATGGACAAGATCGACATCTTGGCCGAAGTGGGCGAGGCCGTCTACATGTTCAGCGAGCGCGCCGCGGCGGAGCATAAGCATCTGCTGTATGATGAACCGGAGATGCTTTCCCCGGTGCTGGGCGACGTCAACCGCCTGCGCCAGGTGTTTGTCAACGTGCTGGACAACGCGCTGAAATACACCAGCGAGGGCGGGACCATCAGCGTGACCGCCGATGAGGAAAACGGTTTTATCCGTGTGGTGATCAGCGACAACGGCTGCGGCATCCCGGCGGAACACCTGCCGAATGTCAAAAAGAAATTTTACAAGGCCAATCAGACCGTGCGGGGGTCGGGAATCGGGCTTGCGCTTGCGGATGAAATCATGGCACTTCATTCCGGCAGTCTTGACATCGACAGCCGCGAAAACGTTGGCACGGTTGTCACCATCCGGATCCCAACCTATAACAAACTGGAAAATGACAAGATGGAAAGCGAGAGTCAGGAAACCTGACGACGAGGCGCGGGCCGCGGCTTCGGCGGTCTGAGAAAGGAAACCCGGAATTTATGCCGAGAGAAAAGATCAAATGTATTACCTCCATCGGGGGACAGGCCCTGATTGAAGGAATTATGATGCGCGGTCCCCGTAAAACGGTTCTGGCCGTCCGCCAACCGGAAGGGGAAATCGCGCTGGAAGAGGTTGCGGCAAATCCATCCCGCATCCGCCGGATGCCGTGGAAGCTGCCCGTCCTCCGCGGCGTCGCCGCCTTCGTGGATTCCATCGCGGTCGGGTACCGCGCGCTGTCCCGCTCCGCCGAGATTTCCGGCATGGAAGAGGTGGAAGAGGACGGGGCGACCAAGTTCGATCAATGGATCGACAAACACTTCGGCGACAAGATCATGAACGTCGTCATGGGGATTGGCACGGCGTTTGGCGTGGTACTGGCAATTGGGCTGTTCTTCGTGCTGCCCACTTGGGTGTTCAATCTGCTTCAGAAAGGAGCCGGGCCGGGCCTTGCCGTCTGGCGTTCCCCGGTAGAAGGTCTGATGCGTATTTTTATTTTTTTGGCTTATATCGTCCTGATTTCCCGCATGAAGGACATTCACCGTCTGTTCCAGTATCACGGTGCCGAGCATAAGACAATCTTCTGCTATGAAAGCGGCGAGGAGCTGACTGTTGAAAACGTGCGCCGGCACAGGCGGTTTCATCCGCGCTGCGGCACCAGCTTTCTGGTACTGATGCTGCTGGTCGGCATCGTCATCGGCTTCTTCATCCCGTTTTCCAACCCGTTTCTGCGCACGGCGGTCAAGCTGCTGTGCATCCCACTGGTGATGGGCATCGGCTATGAGATGCTTCGTTACTGCGGCAGAAACGAAAACACGCTGACCCGCGTCATTGCTGCCCCGGGGCTTTGGTTCCAGCGCATCACGACGCAGGAGCCAGACGACTCGATGATCGAAGCCGCAATCGCGGCGATGAAAGAAGTAATCCCCGAAAACGGGGAGGATCGGATCGAGCTGGAAAACGCCTCATGAAAACGCTCGGCGAAGTGTACCGGGAAGGGCGCCGCTTCCTTTCCGGCGCCGGGATTGAGGGCCCAGGTTTTGAGGCGGACTGCCTGTTCGAAAAGGCGTTCGGCCTTGACCGGCAGGAGCGGATCCTCCGTTCGGAGCAGCCGGCAGAGCCGGAGGCTGCAAAACGGTACCGCGGTTTTATCCGGGAGCGGTGCGGCGGACGGCCGCTTCAGTATCTTCTGGGGGAATGGCCGTTCTGCGGCAGAAATCTGTCGGTCGGCGAAGGCGTGCTGATCCCGCGGGAGGAAACGGAGCTTCTGGTCAAAACCGCCGCCGCGATGCTGGAGGAACTTCCGGCGCCGGAAATTCTGGATCTTTGCTCCGGCACGGGCGCGGTAGCGCTTGCACTTGCCGGGCGTTTCCCCGGCGCGCGGGTATGCGCCGCCGAATGGATGAAGCCGGCGCTCGGTTATCTGAACCGGAACCTTGCGCGCAGCGGCCTGCCGAATGTGTGGGCCGTTCGCCTCGATGTTCTGAATCCGGAATCGGCGCGCCGGTTCCGGAACCTCGATTGCATCGTGTCGAACCCGCCCTATGTTCGCGCGGGCGAGCTGCCCGGCCTTCAGCGGGAGGTGCGGCGGGAACCGCGCGAAGCGCTGGACGGCGGCGCGGACGGGTTAAAATTTTACCGGGCCCTTGCGGCGGACTGGATTCCGGCGCTGCAAAACGGTGGAGCGCTCTGTGTGGAAGTCGGGGAAAATCAGGCGGGGCCGGTCGCGGATCTGTTCCGGGGCGCCGGGCTTTCCGGAATTCGCTTTGACCGCGATTTTAACGGGATCGACCGGGTGGTTTCAGGTCGCTTCAGCGGGCGTAACAGGGGATGAACATCGGTTTGCAGTCTTCTTGCTTTTCCCCTGGGGATCGATTATAATGAACGGAGAAATGAAGCAGGTTTGACGGGAGGAATGCTGGATGGCGGCGGGGAAAAAGGCACCGCCGGTCAAGCTGACCGGCGATAAGGAAACCGATAAAAAAAAGGCGTTGGAGACGGCGCTGGCACAGATAGAAAAGCAGTACGGCAAAGGGGCGGTGATGCGCCTGGGGCAGAATGAAGCCATGCATGTCGAGGCGATCCCGACCGGCTCGCTCGGGCTGGATCTGGCACTTGGAATCGGCGGCCTGCCGCGCGGCAGGATCGTCGAAATTTTCGGGCCCGAGAGTTCGGGCAAGACGACCCTTGCGCTGCACTGCATCGCGCAGGGGCAGAAAAACGGCGGCAATGCGGCGTTTATCGACGTGGAACACGCGCTAGACCCGATCTATGCGCACGCCCTCGGCGTGGATGTGGATTCCCTGCTGGTCTCCCAGCCGGACACCGGCGAGCAGGCCCTGGAGATCACGGAAGCGCTGGTCCGCTCCGGCGCGATCGATGTCATCGTGATCGACTCGGTCGCCGCCCTGGTTCCCCGGGTGGAGATCGAGGGAGAGATGGGAGACAGCCATGTCGGGCTTCAGGCAAGGCTGATGTCTCAGGCGCTGCGTAAGCTGGCCGGCGCGATCTCCAAGTCGAACTGCGTCGCAATTTTCATCAATCAGCTTCGTGAAAAAGTCGGTGTCACCTATGGAAATCCGGAGGTGACCCCCGGCGGCCGCGCGCTGAAATTTTACGCCTCCGTGCGCATTGATATCCGCAAAGTAGAGACGCTGAAAAACGGGACGGAGATGATCGGTTCCCACACCCGGGCAAAAGTGGTCAAAAACAAGATCGCACCGCCGTTTCGCTCCGCGGAATTCGACATCATGTACGGGTATGGCATTTCCCATGAAGGGGAACTGCTCGACCTCGGGGTTCAGCTCGACCTGGTGCAGAAGAGCGGCGCGTGGTTTTCCTACAAGGACACAAGACTTGGGCAGGGCCGGGAAAATGCGAAAAAGTTTTTCATGGAGCACCCGGAAACGGCAAAGGAGCTGGAAGAGTTGATCCGGCAGCATATGTCCGAACTGTTCAACAAGCCTTCCGGCGGTTCGCGCGTGCACCCGGTGGAGACGGCTGAGAAAAAGCAGGAGGAAACTCAGAAGCAGCCGGAGCAGTCCGCCGCCGATATCGACATTGAGGCGGACGACGAATGATGCTTTCCGCGGCGGAGCCGCGCCGAAAGGGCCTGACGGCCCTTTTTCTCGACGGGGAATTCGCCGTCAGCGTGGATACGGAAACCTTTGTGCTTTCGGGTTATAAGCTGGGGGCGGAGCTGACCGATGAGCAGCTCCATGAGTTGATTCAGAAAAGCGATGCGCGGCGCGCACAGGAAAAGGCGCTTTCTTTGCTGGAGCACCGCGCCCATTCCCGTAAAGAACTGGCCGACAAGGTCGCGCGGGTTGTTCCGCGTGAGGCGGCCGAAAGGGCGGCCTGCCATCTGGAAGAACTCGGTCTGATTAATGATGAGGAATATGCCCGCGATCTTGCCGCCGAACTGTTCGAACGCAAAGGCTGCTCCGCTTCCCGCGTCCGGTGGGAACTGGCAAAAAAGGGAATCAACCGTGATTTGGCGGAACGTATCGTGGAAGAGAACGCGCCGGAGCCGGTTCAGGCGATCCTGCGTCTTCTGGCAAGAAAATATGCGCGCTTTCTCACCGACGAAAAGGGCCGGCGCCGCACCGTGGCGGCCCTGCAGCGCCTCGGCTATCACTGGGACGACATCAAAGGCGCACTGAGAGAATTTGAAGAAGAAAACGGCGTTTCCGCGCAGGGCGGAGCGGATGACTGATCAGTCGGGAGAGAATATGGCATATACAGTAGGACTTGTCAACCTGGGCTGTCCCAAAAATCAGGTTGACGCGGAACGGATGCTTGCGGTTTTGCAGGCGAAGGGCTATGAACTGAAACAAGATGCAGGCGAGGCGGATGTGGCAATCGTCAACACCTGTGGCTTCATCGACGCGGCGAAAGAAGAGTCGATCGCGGCGATTCTGGGACTTGTGCGGAAAAAAGCCGCGGGGCGTGTCCGGGCGATTGTTGTCACCGGATGCCTGGCGGAGCGGTACCGCGAACAGGTCCGCCGCGAGCTGCCTGAAGTGGACGCGGTCGCGGGGATCGGCGCAAACGGAAACATTGCGCAGATCGTCGGACAGGCGCTCAGCGGCGAGAAAACGGAACTGTTCCCCGAAAAGACGTCTTTGCCGCTCTGCGGGGAGCGCAGACTTCTGACGCCGGACTATACGGCTTACCTGAAAATTGCCGAAGGGTGCGACAACCGCTGCTCCTACTGCGCGATCCCGGCCATCCGCGGGCGTTACCGCTCCCGTCCGATGGACGAAATCACAGAGGAGGCGCGTTCCCTTGCGGAGGGCGGCGTCAAAGAGCTGATTCTCGTCGCACAGGACACCTCGCGCTATGGGATCGACCGTTCCGGCCGCCTGATGCTGCCGGAGCTTCTGCGGCGCCTCTGCCGGATCGACGGCCTGGAGTGGATTCGCTTTCTGTATGCATACCCCGACACTATCACGGAGGAGCTGCTCCAAACGATGGCTTCGGAGGAAAAAATCGTCAAATACCTCGACCTGCCGCTTCAGCACTGCAGCGGCAGAGTCCTTCAAGCGATGCGGCGGGCCGGGAACCGCGCTTCCCTGACGGCCCTGATCCGCAAAATCAGGAACACCGTACCGGGAGTGACGCTGCGCACGACGCTGATCGCCGGGTTCCCCGGCGAAACGGAGCAGGACTTTGAAGAACTGTGCGAATTTGTCCGGGAAATCCGATTTGAGCGGCTCGGATGTTTTGCCTATTCGCAGGAAGAGGGCACCGCGGCGGCGGAGCTGCCCGGCCAGCTGGAAGAAGAGGAAAAACGCCGGCGGGCGGAACTTGTCATGGAGATTCAAATGGGAATCATGCAGGAGCAGAGCGAAGCGCTGGTCGGCAAGACTCTCCGTGTGCTGACGGAAGGCTTTGACCGCGGCGAAAGCCTCTGCTATGGGCGCAGCGCCGCAGATGCGCCCGACGTCGACGGGCGCGTCTGGTTTTCCGCGGCCCGCAGGCCTGCGCCGGGCGAATTTATCCCCGTGGAAATTACGGATTGTATCGACGGCGACCCGGCGGGACGGGCCGTGGAAAAGGGGGAGTCGTCATGAATCTGCCGAACCGGCTGACCATCGCGCGAATCTGCATCGTCCCGGCCTTCCTGATCGCCATGCTGGCGCAGGATTACATCGGCCTGCATTACCTCTGGGCGTTGATTTTGTTTCTCGCCGCCTCCTACACCGACCACCTGGATGGAAAACTCGCCAGGAAAAACGGTCAGGTAACGAACTTCGGAAAATTCATGGATCCGCTTGCGGACAAAATCCTTGTGATGTCGGCTCTGGTCTGCTTTGTCCAGTTCGGACTGGCGGATTCCTGGGTGGTGATTGTCATCCTTGCGCGGGAGTTCCTGGTGACGGGCCTGCGAATGATTGCGGCGGAAAACGGAAGGGTCATCGCGGCGAACAAATGGGGAAAGGCAAAAACCGTCAGTCAGATCATTGCGATCTCGGCGGTACTGGCCTTTCAGTTTATTCTGGAGCTGGTCAGTCTGGGAAACTTGTCTTCCTTTACGCTCGGCGGGGCGGACGGCGCGTTTATTCTCACCTGGTTTGGAAGCTTTTTGATTTTGATTTCCGCTGTGTTTGCGGTGATTTCGGGTCTGGTGTATCTGGTGCAGAACATCGGGCTGGTCGACACTACAAAGTAAGCTTAAGCTCTGACGTTTCCGCTTTTGTTCGGGAACGGAACGCAGGTATTTACAAAATTAAGATTTTGTACTATACTGATGTAACACTGAAACCATTTCAGGCTATAATAAAGCAAAACAAAAAATGCAGCGACCGGAAGAAGTACCTCCCTAAAGGCGGCAAAAGAGAGAAAGCGTCATTGGCTGAAAGCGCTTTCAGGCAAGCGGGGGAGCGAAATGCGTCCGTGAGCAGGCGGGGGGAATTTTTTTAAGTATCCCCGTCCGGGTGGCTCCGTTACAGGCACTTTAAGTGATAAAGCGGAGTGGAACCGCGGCAGAATGCCGCCTCCGTCCCCCGATCGGGGGACGGAGGCGGCATTCTTTCCACAGGGAGGTTTTCTATGTTTTCCAATCTAAAGGCAGAGCTTGATTCCATTATGGATCGCGACCCGGCCGCTCAGTCCAGGCTGGAGGTATTCTTTCTTTACTCCGGTTTTCGGGCGGTCCGATCCTATCGCACTGCCCACTGGTTTTACCAGCACAACCACAAATTCATGGCACGTTATCTTTCGCAGCGGACGCGGCATAAAACGGGCATTGAAATCCATCCGGGAGCGAAAATCGGCAAAGGACTTTTTATTGACCACGGCATGGGGGTTGTCATCGGTGAGACGGCAGAGATTGGCGATTACTGTACTTTATACCAGGGCGTGACGCTCGGCGCGACCGGCAAGGATCAGGGCAAGCGCCACCCGACCCTTGGGAACCATGTGTTTGTCGGTTCCGGGGCGAAGATCCTCGGCCCGTTCCGCGTCGGCGACAACGCGCACGTCGGGGCCGGCGCAGTCGTTCTGAAAGAAGTCCCGGACAATGCGACGGTAGTCGGCGTGCCGGCCCGCGTGGTCCGCATCGCCGGCCGCCGGCCGGCAAATGTAGAACCGGCCCACACCGGGGAAAGGACGTCCCAGCAGATCGGCTATGTCGGCGTTCAGCTGCGCAGGATTCAGGAACAACTGGATCGGCTGACGGAAGCCGTTTTAAATCCGGGGGAAAGACAAGTGGCCAAAAGCTCATAAAGGAGGAAATGGAACATGAGAATCTACAACACGCTGACAAGGCAGAAAGAGGAGTTCATTCCCATCACGCCAGGCGAAGCGAAAATTTACGCCTGCGGTCCGACGGTGTACAATTTTATCCACATCGGGAATGCAAGGCCGATCTGCGTGTTCGATGTTCTCCGCCGGTATCTGGAGTACCGGGGGATGAAGGTGACGTTTGTGCAGAATTTCACCGACATTGACGATAAGATTATCCGCAGGGCAAACGAAGAAAAAACCGATTACCTCACGGTATCTCAGCGGTATATCGAGGAATACAAGACGGATGCGGCCGGCCTGAATGTGCGCCCGGCCACGGTTCATCCGCTTGCGACGGAGAACATTGATGAGATCATTTCCATGGTTTCCACTCTGGTGGAAAAAGGGTATGCCTACCCGGCGAAAAACGGAGATGTGTACTTCCGTACGCTGAAAGACAAAGAGTATGGCAAGTTGTCCCACCAGCCGCTGGACGATCTTCAGTCCGGCGCGCGCATCGCCGTCGGCGAACTCAAAGAAGATCCGCTGGATTTTGCTCTCTGGAAAGGGTCGAAGCCCGGCGAGCCGAGCTGGGTCTCCCCGTGGGGAAACGGAAGGCCTGGCTGGCACATCGAATGTTCCGCCATGGCGCGTCGCTACCTCGGCACCACCATTGACATCCACTGCGGTGGCCAGGATCTGATCTTCCCACACCACGAAAACGAAATCGCGCAGAGCGAATGCTGCAACGGCGTGCCGTTTGCCCATTACTGGATGCACAACGGCTACATCAATATCGACAACAAGAAAATGTCGAAATCCCTCGGCAATTTCTTCACCGTCCGCGACGTCGCCGAAAAATATGGGTATGAACCGATTCGCTACCTGATGATTTCCTCGCATTACCGCTCTCCCATCAACTACAGCACCGAGATCGTCGAGCAGTGCAAATCTGCTCTGGAGCGTCTTTACAACTGCCGCGGCAACCTGGAGTTTTTGCTTCAACACGCTCCCAGCGGCCCGAAAGAGGGCGAGCGCGAACTGCGCAGGCTGTTCGAATCCCGGCAGGATCGTTTCATAGAAGCGATGGAGGACGACCTGAACACGGCGGATGCGCTTTCCGCCCTGTTCGACTTGGCGAAGGATATCAACACGAACCTGACGGCGGAGAAAAATCCTTCCAGGGAGATCTGCCTCTTTGCGCTGGATCTGTTTAGCGATCTCGCAAATGTGCTGGGCCTTCTGTATAAAAAACCGGAGTCCGGCAGTGAAGATGATGAAGAAATCGAACGCCTGATTGCAGAACGGACCAGTGCCCGCACCGCGAAAGACTGGGCGACGGCAGACCGCCTCCGCGACGAGCTCAAGGCCCGCCATGTGGTGCTGGAGGACACACCGCAGGGCGTCAAATGGAAATTCGACCCGTCCGCTGCCAACAAAGCCTGAGGGAGGCTTTAGCTGCGGCATGGGCTTCAAAGCCCGGGCGTTGCTTCGGGCGCCCGCCTAAAGAACGAGCCCTTCCCTTAAGATGCCGTTCCTTTTTCTTCCGCTTTTCTTTTTTAAAGAAAAAGCGGGCAGAAGCACCTCCGCCGGCATAGACTGCCGTTGGGGGTGCTTTCATGTCTGGAAAAAAACGCGGTCCTTTTTTTCTGCTCTTTTTCCTTGGGCCCGGCATGCTGGCTGCCATGGCCGACAACGACGCGGGGGGCATCCTTTCCTATGCACTGACGGGGACAAAATTCGGGCCGGCCGTGTTTGTTCCGCTGACGCTCTGCCTAATGCCGGTGACCTATGCGGTTCAGGAGATGGCGATGCGACTCGGCATTGTGGCGCACTCCGGGTTCACACGTTTGCTGCGCGAGCGGTACGGGCGCGGCTGGATGGCCTGTCAGGTGGCCGCGCTGATGATTGAAAACCTTCTGACGCTTCTGACGGAGTTTGTCGGCATGTCCGCGGGCCTGGGACTGATCGGCCTGCCGCGCGCGCCGGCGGTGCTGCTCAGCGCCGCGCTAATCTTCTCCATTGCCCTGTTCGGCGGGTACCGCCGGAAGGAAAAGCTGGGCCTTTTCATCGGGATGCTGAACCTTGCGTTTCTGTTTCTGGCTTTTGCGGCCAGACCCGGCGTCGGCGCCGGGGAAAGCCTGCGTCTTTCCGCGGGCGGCGATTTCCGGTGGTATGCGGCGGCGCTGGTCGGCAATGCAGTCGCCCCCTGGATGATCTTTTACCAGAATTCCGCCTATGCGGACCGGGGTGCCCGGTCCCAGCGGATTCGAGACGGCAGAAAAGACGTCTTTGCCGGCTGTGTCTGCCAGGTTGCCGTCGCGGCATCGCTGATTATCGTTGGTTCCTCCGTTTTCGGAATGGTGCCAAACCTGGAAGCCGCCGGTCCCGCCGAACTGGTGAAAGCGCTTTCCGCGCGTATCGGTCCCGCCGCCGGCGTGCTGTTCGCACTTGGTCTGTTCAATTCCGGCTTTCTTGCAGCTATTACCGTTTCGCTTTCTTCCTCGTTCAGCATCGCGGAAGCATTTGGCTGGTCTGACAGCCTGAACGACAGTTTCTGGGGCGCCCCGGGGTTCTATGCGGTGTACGGAGTCAGCGTGCTGCTTGCCGCCGCCGCGGTGCTGCTTCCGGGACTGCCGCTCAACTCTGCCGCCGTGTTTGTGCAGGTGGCGGGCGGCGTTTTGATGACGCCGGTGTTGATCTTTCTGACCCTTCTGACCTCCAGCCGGCAGGTCATGGGGGAGTATGCGAATACGGGCGGGCAGAAAAGACGCGCTTGGTTCTGCGTTGCCATCCTCACGGCGGTCTGCGTCTTTACATTTGTGCGCGCGGCGTTATAATAAGGGGAAAAAGGAACGAATAAAGGAGATCTTTCAGGATGGCAAAAGAAAACAAAACGAACGTGATGCGGATTCTGGAAGCGGCAAAGCTCGTTTACAGACCGTATTACTATGAAAATAAAAATGGAAAAATCGACGGCGTTTCCGTTGCGGCAAAACTGGGGCAAGACGTGAACCGGGTCTTCAAAACCCTTGTGACCCGCGGGACTTCCGGCGGATTCTTTGTCTTTGTCGTTCCGGTCGCGGAAGAGCTTGACCTGAAGGCGGCAGCCCGAAGCGTTGGGGAAAAAGCCGTCGCCATGCTTCATGTGTCCGAGATCAACAAGGTCACCGGCTATATCCGCGGCGGATGCTCGCCGGTAGGCATGAAAAAGCAGTATGTCACCGTGCTGGATTCAAGCTGTGAAAAACAGGAAACCATGATTGTCAGCGGAGGGAAGATCGGGACTCAGGTGGAACTGGCTCCGGCGGATCTTGTCCGCCTGATCGGCGCAAAGACCGCTCCGATTGCCGTTCGGTGACGCGGTGTGCCGGTTTATTTGCGGCGGATCAGCCTGCTGTAATTTTGCAGCCGATCGCGGATGCGCAGCAGCGCCTCATTGCTGATTTTCACACTGTGCATGGTTGGGAAAGCGCGGATAATTCGGCGCTGAAACAGATGAAAGTCGGATTCCAGCTTTTCTTTCCGTGCATAGAGCACGCGCAGCCGCTCCTTGGTGCCGTCGTCCAGGCGCGCGGCGATGGTTTCCTGCAAGACCTCCCGCGTTTCCACACGCGCCGTATGTGCCCGCTCCTTGATTTCGTCCAAAACCTGCTGCAGCTCGCCGAGCTTTCCGTTCAGGCGGGCGGCCGCCCAGGCGGAGAGCACGGTGTCTGTCAGAAGGTAAAGAGCCAGCCCGCCCGAAAGGTACGGAAGAGCCTCTTTCGGAATCCGCTCCAGAGTCCCGAGCAGGAAGGGCTGGAGGAAAAACACGGTGACGACGCTCATTCCCCCGAACAGCAGGGAATTTTTCAGACAGACCCGCCCCTGAAGGTGAAACCGGTGATCCGAATAGTCCCAGTATTTTGTGTGAAACAGCTTTTCCAGCAGAAAACCCGTTCCGTACTCCACAAGGCTGGTGAGAAGAGCGCCGGCGAAAAAGACCAGGGACACCCTGTTTGCCGCCGGCGACAGGGCTTCTACAACGAGCACGGCTCCGGCCCCGTAAATCGGGCAGAACGGCCCGGCCAGAAAACCGCGGTTAATCGGTTTCCCGGCGGGGATGGAACAATAGGCGCTTTCGCACGCCCAGCCGAGAAAGCTGTAAAGCATAAACAGAAGAAACAGAATCCGGAGATCGCTCATTGCATTTTTTCCTTTACCTTTAAAGTTTCTGTCTCAGTTTAACGATTTAGGCATTCTTTGTCAAATAAAAAAAGCAACGGCTTTTTTTAGAAGTGCCAGAACATAATACAGCAATGCACCGGAAACCGCGGGGAAGATGATCCATCCCAGAATATCCACGTTCAGCCGGGTCACTTTCAGCAGGCGGCTGATGCTGAGGGAGGCGTTGTAGATTTCGCTGAAGAACAGGATGACAAGGTAGGCCCGGATGCCGTAAACGGGAATCAGGAGCGTGATCAGCGCGACGCGCATCGCAGAATCGCTGAAATTATATTTGAGGGAATACATCTGCTGATCCAGCCCTTTTAGCATGTTGTCCACCATGTTGTCAAGGTACATCAGCGGCGCGATCGGTGCCATAATGCGCAGAATGTTGCCAGCCTGCGCATTGCCGAAAAAGACGGTTCCAATCTCATCCGCAGACACAATCAGGACTGCGCTGGACAGAAAGCCGAACATCAGCGTGGCGCGGAACGCATGTTCCGCGGAATCCTGCACGGTGCCGTTCCGGCCCTGCACCGCCGCTTCCGCAATTTCCGGGATCAGCAGCGTGGCAACCGAGGTAACAAGCGACATCGGGAAAAAGATGACCGGCATCACCATGCCCTGCATCACGCCGTACTGCGCCAGCGCGGCGGCCCCCCCCGCCCCGTACTTCCGCAGCCCGGCCGGAATCAACAGGTTTTCCGCACTGAACAGTGCGCTGCGCAGAAAAGATCCGGTCAGCATCGGCCCCGCAATGTGCAGAATGTCGTGCAGCACATGCCCGGTTCCGCCGTCTTCCGCAAAGCCGCGCCTGCGCACGGCAAAATGAAACGCCGCGACCACGTAGGCGCACGCCGCGACCTCGCCGAGCGAGGAACCGGCCATCAGCGCGTTCAGCGGCGGCAGCGGCGGCAGCGGCGTGTCGGTCAGCAGCAGATAGGAGATCCCGATGGTTGCGAGCTGTTCCCAGAATTCGCCGACCATGGGAACGACGATGCTGCGATTCGCAAAAAAATATCCCTTGAGGCAGGCACAGACCGCGATGAACGGCAGGCCGGGCGCAAGAAGCCGCAGCGGAGCGGCCGCCGCCGGGGTGCCGATCAGGCGGTCTGCCGCAAAGTCCGAGACGGCAAGCAGGGCGGCGCCTGCCGCAAAGCTCATGGCCAGGGCAAAAGCCAGGCAGCCCCGAAGGCACCGCCGGGAGCCTTTTCCTTCCGCCACCATCCGTGTGACCGCCAGCCCAATGCCGGAGGTGCAGGCCGTGATGCCGAGGGAAAAGATGGAAAAAATCAGCTGATAAATCCCGACTCCGCTTGCGCCGATCCAGGAGCAGATGCAGGTCCGGAACCACAGCCCGGAAAACCGCAGGGCGACGGAACCCAGAGTCATCAGGACCGCATTCCGGAGAAACGCGCGTTTTCGATCCATTTAAGTTAAGCCCACCCTTTTGTCTTATACTCAAATGTATTCGCGCGGCGGGCAAAATAAATCTGTATTTTTCCGGCGCATTCCATTATAATAAAAAGGAATCTTGAAAAAACGGAGGCATTGGATGGACTGGACGGAAGTGAAAATCACAGTCCCCGCGGACCAGGTGGACACGGCGGGAGACATCGCACAGATGACGGTGCCGTACGGCATTTATATCGAAGATTATTCGCATCTGCGGGAAGAAGTCGAAGAGATTGCGCATATGGACCTGATCGACGAAGAACTGCTGAAAAAAGACCGCTCGAAAGCGGTCGTGCACGTTTATATCTCCCCGGAGGACAACCCCGCCGAAGCGATCGCGTTTTTAAAAGAACGGTATGCGGCGGCCGGCATCCGGTATGAAATTGAAACGTTCCCCTGCGCGCAGGAGGACTGGATCAACAACTGGAAGAAGTACTTTCATCCGATTCCGGTCGGCAAAAAGCTTTTGATCCGCCCGGACTGGGAAAAGACCGTAAACCCGGAGGGCCGCGTGGTGCTGGATCTGGAGCCTGGCATCGCGTTCGGCACCGGCACGCATGAGACCACGCGCCTTTGCATGGAGTTTCTGGAAGAATTCGTACGACCCGGCTGCTCCATGCTCGACGTCGGGTGCGGTAGCGGAATCCTTTCGGTCGCTGGGCTGCTGCTCGGCGCAAAGCGCGCAGTCGGAGTAGATATCGACCCGCTTGCGGTCAAGACCGCCGTGCAGAACGCGGAGCGCAACCGGGTCGGGGATCGCTTTACCGGCATCTGCGGCAGCCTGACCGAGCAGGTGTCAGGGACCTTTGAGGTCCTTACGGCGAACATCGTCGCCGATGTGATCCTCGAACTTTTGAAAGACGTCGGGAATTTTATGACCCCGGGCGCTGTCCTGATTCTGAGCGGCATCATCGACGAGCGGGAGCAGGATGTGCAAAACGGCTTGAAAAAGTCTTTCGCGGTTGTTGGCCGCAAAGAAGAAAAGGGCTGGGTGGCCCTCGCGGTCAGACAAAAGAGAGAGGCCTGACCGCTCCGCTGGCCGGCTTCAGTCCTGCGTCATGAAAAGCCGCCCGCCGAAGATTCGGCGGGCGGCTTAAAATTTAATTTGCAGAAGAGGAATCGCCGGAAAGTTTTGCAGCGGTCCCTTTTATTTTTTTGTACATCGCGCTGATTTCCGTTTTATCTTTGCTGGAAACCGCCGCCTCTCCGTCTCGGATTTGCGCATAAACGCTGGCACTTTTCAACCGGTCTTTCCCCGCCCAGATGGAAAGAGTTCCGCCCGACTGAGACAGCTTTTCCGTTTCCTTGGCAAATGAATCCTTGGCGCTTTTCGTCAGCCGGAATACGATTCTGTAAAGATGATTGCTTTGATCGTAATCGGAATAGAATCCGGCGATGTCGGAACTTGACAGCACGAGTTTTCCATCGGCTGCGGTCCCTTCCCGAAAGGAGACGTCGGTAGCGACTCGGCTCAGCTTTTCGGAGGATGTCCCCGTGTCAGGCGCCCGGCTGCCTGCCGTGTTTTCCGGCTTGCCGGAAGCGGGATTGGCCGCACAGGAAATGAAAGTCAATGCCAGAAGTCCGGCCAGCAGGAAGGACAGAAACTTTTTCAATCAATCCCTTCTTTCCGATCTTTGAGGCGCTGATTCAAAATAACTGCCCAAAAACGAAAAACGGGGCAGTTCCTCGAAAAGCGCGCAGAGCAAATCGAGCGTTTTTGCGTCCGCGGCACAGCCGAAGCAATCGAGGTAAAGATAATATCCGCAATGATGGCCGGAAATCGGCCGGGATTCAATCCTGCTCAGGCTGAGTCCGGCAGCGGCAAAACGGGTCAGCACCGTGCACAGGGCGCCGGTGAGGTCCGGCATGGCAAAGCGCAGGCTGAACCTGTTTGCCTTCGGCGGAATAAAAAGATTTGGTCCGGCGGCAAAAAAGCGCGTGAATACAGAGCCGGATTCCGGTTCCGGCGGGGCGGCGTGCCGCCCCGGAAGATTCACGGCGGAGAAAATGAAAAAGCGGTGTTCTGTGATCAGATCATAGACCCCTGAGACAGAGTCGCCGGCGGAGTTTCCGGTAGGCAGAATTCCAAGTTCCGCTTCCCCATCTTCGACGGCGGCAAAGAGGGAAGGGAGATCCGGAACGAAAACCGGTTTTGCCTTCGGAAAGAGGCGAGAAAGCGCCCAGTGAGAGCCGGAGCCGGTTTGCCCCAGACATGCGGCAAAGCGCGGTCCCTGCAAAGGCCGGGACGCCGCCTCCCGCACAGCGCGCCGCAGCGTTGCCCCGCTTTGGAGCGCGCGGTATTGAACCCCGCGGCTCATCGCCATCAGATCGGCGCAGAGAATACGGGCCTGACCGCCGTATCCGCCGGCCCTGCGGGAAATATCGCCGAGGATCTCCTGCTCCCGCGCTTTGTTGAAAACCGGCAGGCCCTTTTGGCGCTTTACTTCTGCCACCTGCTTTGCACATGCCATCCGGCGAAGGAAAAGCTCCAAAATCCCATCGTCAATTTCATCAATCTGTTTTCTCAGTTCTTCCAGTTCCATGCTTTTTCGGTTCTCCCCTTTCAGCGGTTTTGCAGTCGGATCGGCGGCGAAAGGTTGATCACGGCGAGCGCCGCCGCGGCCTCGACCGCCGGAACCGCGCGCGGGACGACGCACGGGTCGTGCCGTCCCCTTACCGTCAGGGTTTCTTCCCGTCCCGTCTTGAGGTTGATGCTCCGTTGCGGCAGCCCGATGGAAGGGGTTGGTTTGAATGCGGCACGGAAAACGATCGGCATTCCGGTCGTGATGCCGCCGAGAATCCCTCCGGCGCGGTTCGTTTCGGTTTTCACGGCCCCGGATTCATCAAAGAAAAACGGGTCATTGTTCTCGCTCCCAAACAGGCCGGCTGCCGCAAAGCCCGCACCGAATTCCACGCCCTTGCAGGCGGGGATTCCAAACAGGATGGAAGAGAAAACGGATTCCGCCCCATCGCAGAGCGGTCCGCCCGCCCCGGCGGGAATCCCGGCGACGGCGCATTCCACCACTCCGCCGACGCTGTTCCGCTTTTGCTGGGCAGCTTCGATTTCCGCACGCATGGCGGTTTCCGCTTTCGGATTCAAAGTGGGAAAGCACCGGGAAGAAAGGTCATCCAGAAGGGAAACGGGAAGGTTCACCGGGTCGAACGGCAAGTCCGACACGCTGTGAATCGAAAGGATGTGCGCACCGATCGCAATGCCGCGCCGGCGCAGAATCTGACGGCAGACCGCCCCGGCAAAAACCAGCGGCGCGGTCAGACGCCCGGAGAACGGACCGCCGCCGCGGGGATCGCCATATCCGCCGTAGCGCACCCGCGCCGTGTAATCCGCGTGGCCCGGGCGCGGAATGTCCCGAAAGGATTCGTAGTCGCCGGGGTGGGCATCGGTGTTTGCGATTACGGCGCACAGCGGCGCACCGGTCGTCCGCTGCTGAAACAGGCCGCTCAGAATCTTCGGCGCGTCCGCCTCCCTGCGGGGTGTGGAGGAATCGTCCCGCCCCGGTGCGCGCCGCGCCATCTGTACGGCAATTTCGCCGAGGTCGACCGGTTCCCCGGCCGGCAGTCCCTCCAGCACCGCGCCGACCGCCGGCCCGTGGCTTTCGCCGAACACCGTCAGGCGGACTCTATCGCCCCAAATCATGCGCTTTTCCCCCCAATGCGTTGTAGTCCCGGAGAAAATCCGGGTAGCTTTTCCGGACGCTTTCGGCATCCGTCACGGTAACGTCCCCTTTTGAAGCGAGCGCTGCCGCCGCCATCGCCATGACGATGCGGTGGTCGTGCCGGCCTTCCGCTTCTCCGCCGCGCAGACGATCCGTCCCGGCGAGGATCAGTCCGTCCGCAGTTTCCCGGACCCGCGCGCCGAGGGCGGCGAGCCCGTCTGCTAAGGCGGCGAGCCGGTCGCTTTCTTTCAGGCGAAGACGCCCGGCGTTGTAAAAGACCGTGTGTCCCCGGGCGCAGGCCGCGGTCACGGCGAGGGCCGGAACCAGGTCCGGAATCTGGGAGGCGTCGATCTCGATCCCGCGCAGTTCGCCCGGTTCTGCGGTCAGCGTTTCGCCTCGCCAGCCGATCCGGGCCCCGAATCGGCGGAACAGATCTTCGGCGGCGCGGTCTCCTTGGGCGGAGTCGTGCCGCAGGCCTGCCAGTTCCACTTTTCCGCCAAGCGCCCCGGCCGCGAGGAAAAACGCGGCCTGCGACCAGTCGCGTTCCAGCTTGCCATGGGAGGGAAGGTACTTTTGATTTCCGGGAATGTCCCAGCCTGCTTTTGCCGGGAAAACCCGAACGCCGTGCTCCGAGAGGCACCGCGCCGTCATCTTTACATATCCGGCGGATTCGAGCGGGGCGGTCAAACGGATTTCGCTGTCCCCGCCGAGAAGCGGCAGGGCCAGCATCAGGCCCGTGACGAACTGGGAGCTGACGTTCCCGGGCAGAAAATAACGGCCGGGCCGCAGGCGGCCCGAAAGTTTCAGCGGCAGCCCGCCGCCACTTTCGCACACGGCCCCGTGGCGGGGCAGGCAAGTGAGGTAAACGCCGAGCGGGCGCTGCGGCAGGCGGCCCCGCCCGGTAAAAACGGCCGGGACTCCGAGTGCCGCGGCAACCGGAATCAGGAACCGCAGGGTCGAACCGGATTCTTCACAGCCGATGCGGGCCGTTTGGCCGCTTTGTTTTGCGGTCTTCAGCGCAACGAGGGCCGAACGGGTCGCATTGAGGTCACCGCTGACGGTTTCCCGGGGGGGTAGCGGATCAGCCTCTCCCGCAAGGAAAGACGCAATCATCGCGCGGTGCGCCGCGCTTTTGGAAACAGGGACCTGAACCCTGCCGCGCAGAACGGCGGGGGAAAAACAAACACGGCTCACAGCGATTCCTCCCTTTCCGGCCTGTCTTCAATTTTCCATATTATAGCAAAAAAGCACTGGCCTGTCCAGCGGTCTTTCGCTTTGTTTGTCTCGGCTTTTAACCGCTTTGGAGCAAAATGCGCGCTTTCGACAGAATCTCTCATTTTTATTAGCAAATGTTTACTATTTGAGTCTTGAATTCTTATCTGGGTGTTGCTAGAATATAAATATTGATTACCATGAATTGGAAATCGACCGGAAGGATGCTGTTGAAATGGAGAATTTACTGGAACAGCTGGTTGACGATCTCGATTACGGCTTTTTATGCTGCGGGACAGACAGCCGGCTGCCGATTCTCTATGCGAGTGAATCCTTTTACAGAATGCTGGGTTTCCATCGGGGTGAGATCACCGCGCTGTTGGACGGCGGCTCGGCGCCGGTGCTGCGCAACAGCCCCCCGATCGACTGGAAACGCATTGTGGAAGAAATTGAAGAAAAAAAATTCGCCAACCCGGAACTCAGGCTTATTAAGAAAAACGGTCACCACATCTGGGTTTCCTACCGCGTTACGCTGGAGAAAAAGCGGGATGGAGGGTCCTGCTATTGCGGATTGGTAGAAGACATCACCCTGAAAAGGCGTTCCCGCCGGCAAAGATTGGAAGAGGCGCAGGAATTGCAGGCCCTGACTGCCAATGTTCCCTGCGGGGTGCTGCGCTGCCGGAACGACCGGAGCCTGACCCTCAATTTTGTCAGCGACGGGTTCTGCCGCATGACGGGGTACCGCAGGGAAGAGATTGCCGCCCTGTTTGACAATCGTTTTATCCGGATGGTCTATGAAGAAGACAGGGAGCGGCTGCTGCGCGAAACACAGGAGCGCGCTAAAAAAGGCAGCGTCGCAGAGGTAACCTACCGCATCAAAGGAAAAAACAGCCGCCTGATCTGGGCCCTGGACAAATCGAGGCAGCAGGAAGGGCGCAACGGGAACGTCTGGCTTTACAGCGTCCTGATGGATGTCACGGAGATGCACCGGACGCAGGAGGAACTGGCGGCGACGGAAGAGCGGTACCGCATGATCCTCGAACATGCCGCAGATCCAATTGTGGATGTCGACCTGAAAACCGAGCAGGTTTATTATTCCCCCGTTTTTAAGGCACGGTTTGGTTCCGGATTGCCGCACTGCGAGGATCTGGTGAAGAACCTTTCGAAAGATCCCGTCATCTGCAGCAAAGACCGTGAGCGGATACTGGAATGGGCGGCCTGCCTTCTGCGCGGGGAGACGACGGGGGACGACGAATTCCGCTTTCGGGAAGTCTGCGGCTGCTATATCTGGTGCAATGTACACCCTACGGTCTTTTTTGACGAACAGGGAATCGCCACGCGGTTGATTGCCGTTGTGTCTGATATTGACCGGCGCAAGAAAGAGTCGATCGTTTTGCGGCAGCAGGCGGAGCACGATCTGCTGACCGGGCTGTACAACCGCATGACGGTAATGGACCGGATTGACCAGGTGCTTGGAAAAAGCCGGAAAGTGGAACGCCATGCCCTTTTTGTCATCGATATCGACAATTTTAAAAGTGTTAATGATCAGCTTGGCCACCTCAAAGGGGACGAACTGATTATCGAAACGGCGACGCAGATCAAGAGGCTGTTCCGGCAAAAGGATATTGTTGGCCGCATTGGCGGGGACGAGTTTGTCGTTCTGCTGCGCGACATCGCCTCTATGGAGCTGATTGTCAAAAAAGCGGAAAATATCCAGAATGCGTTTGGCAGGAGCGGGGTTTCTACAAATGTCGGAATTTCCGGAAGCATCGGCGTTTCCCTTTACCCGTACGACGGATACTCTTACCGGGAACTGTTCCGAAAAGCGGACTCCGCCATGTACGCCGCGAAGAGAAGCGGTAAAAATTCCTTTCGCGTCTATACGCGCGAAACACGGGAAATCGCCGGCTTGGCCGAAAGTTAAGAATGAAAGCGGACCGGATTCAGGGCCCTGAGGACAAGCTGAGCCGTTCGCTCCGGCGATCCGTCTGCCGGGACGGAAACATCCGCGCGCTGCCTGTAAACGGGCAAGCGCTCCCAATAAAGGGTTTCCATGACCGCATCGCGGTCTTCCCGCTGCAAGAGGGGACGCGTTTTGTCACCCCTGAGCCGCGATTGGACTGCACCGAGGGAAGCGTCGAGCAAAACGACGGCTCCGCCGGACTTCAGCGCACGGGTGTTTCCAATATCCAGCACGGTGCCGCCGCCGGCTGCGATGACGATCCCCACTTCTCGGGAAAGTGCCCGGACGGCCTCGTATTCCAGCTCGCGGAAACGGCTTTCGCCGTGCCGGCTGAAAATCTGTGCAATCGGGTACCCTTCCTGCTGCTCAATCCACTGATCCATATCGACAAAACGGCGGCCAATCCGCCGGGCCAGCAATCCGCCGACCGTCGTCTTGCCGCTGCCCATGAACCCGCAGAGAATGATGTTCTTGGATCCTTGTCCCTTTTTGAAAACGGTGCCGTTGCAAAGGCGTTTGGACTGCTCTTTGAAAAGCAGGTCGCCGCCTCTAAAAAGTATAATGCCGCACCTCTGGGGCATAGTGATGTTGAATTCCTCCCGGCGGGGAAGAAGTTCCGCCGTCGCCCCTGCAGCGGCGGCGGATGCGGCGAAATTGATGGTTGTCAAGTCTGGCCAGCCTCCAAAATAAAAGAAAAAAATAATGATAAAAAAATATTGACAAAGCGAAACTTTACTAATAAGATGTGGATAGGCACTCAGAAGCCGGGGTCCCGGGAATTGACGCCTCTGTGCAAATTGTACCACAACCGGGAATCCGTTGTCCATATTAGGAGCATTTGTTTTGCACCGTCACATCTGGGTGATTTATAAGATCTAAGGAGGATATGACATGGTTTTTGAAAAGGTTAAGGCAATTTTGAGCGAGCAGTTCGACGTTGAAGAGGACAAAATCACTGCTGAAACGAATATTGCCGATGATCTGGGGGCGGACTCTCTGGATGTTGTCGATCTGCTGATGTCGATCGAGGATGAATTTGAAATTGAAATCCCCGATGATGAGGTCGAGAACCTCAAGACGGTTGGGGAACTGGTAAAATACATTGAGGAGCACGTCTGATTCAGAGTGTCCCCCTTGATCCGCCGTGCACAGCATGGCGGATTTTTCATTTTCGGCCCCCGGGCTAGCTTCTTTTTCCTTGAAAGGGCGCCGGGTTTTCGCTATAATAAAAGCTATGTGGTCTCTGGCCTTTTTCACGCTTTCGCTAAAAGAACGAAAGCGGTACCCGGCCCTCTGACCTAAAATTGGGCCGAAGCGGGAGGCCCCCCTGACCCGGCGGGCCGCGGAAAGGCCGGGACCGGGGAAAGCGGAGGAACGGACTGACCGATGTTCCCATGTCGCAGGGAACGCGGATTTCAGAATAAAGGGGAAACAGCAATGGCGGAACAAAAAAAGTTGGTGGAGGCAATCACTCCGATGGAGGAGGACTTTGCCCAGTGGTACACGGATATTGTGAAAAAAGCGGAACTGATGGATTATTCCAGCGTGCGCGGCTGCATGGTCATTGAACCTTACGGCTGGGCCATTTGGGAAAATATCCGGAATTACCTGGACGCTCGCCTGAAAGAAATGGGGCACGAAAATGTTTCCATGCCGCTTTTTATCCCGGAAAGCCTTTTGAATAAGGAAAAGGATCATATTAAAGGATTTGCACCGGAAGTCGCGTGGGTGACCATGGGGGGAAACGAGAAACTGCCGGAGCGCCTGTGCATCCGTCCGACTTCCGAAACGCTGTTCTGCGAGCATTACGCCCGCGTGATCCATTCATGGCGGGACCTGCCGAAACTATACAATCAGTGGTGCTCGGTGGTGCGGTGGGAAAAGACGACCCGCCCGTTCCTGCGCTCGGTGGAGTTTCACTGGCAAGAGGGCCACACCATGCATGAAACGGCTGAAGAAGCGATGAAAGAGACGCGCCGGATCCTGGAAATGTATGCGCAGTTCTGCGAAAATCAGCTTGCCATGCCGGTCCTGCGCGGGCAGAAGACCGAAAGTGAAAAATTTGCCGGCGCGGAGGCAACCTACACCATTGAAGCCATGATGCACGACGGCAAAGCGCTGCAGTCCGGTACCAGCCACTATTTTGGCGACGGGTTCGCAAAAGCGTTTAACGTAACGTTCCAGGGGCGTGACAATTCGATCTGCCATCCGTTCCAGACTTCCTGGGGTATGAGCACCCGTATCATCGGGGGGATCATCATGACCCACGGCGACGACAGCGGTCTGGTTCTGCCGCCGGCCATCGCCCCGATCCAGGTGATCATCGTTCCGGTGGCGCAACACAAGCCGGGTGTGCTGGAAAAAGCGGCGGAGCTTCAGGAAAGCCTGAAGAAGCGGTTCCGCGTCAAGATGGATGACTCTGACCAGTCGCCGGGCTGGAAATTCGCCCAGTACGAAATGAAGGGTGTGCCGCTCCGGCTGGAAATCGGCCCGAGGGATCTGGAAAAGAACCAGTGCGTGCTGGTCCGCCGCACCGATCGGGAAAAGGTCTTTGTGCCGCTTGACAAACTGGAAGACGCCGTCGAAGAACAGTTGGGACGCGTGCGGGACGACATGTATCGGAAGGCGCTGCAAAACCGCGAAAGCAAAACCTATGAGGCAAAAACGCTGGCGGAACTCAAAGAGATCGCCGACAGCAAACCCGGCTTTATCAAAGCCATGTGGTGCGGAGATCCCGCGTGTGAGGCAAAGCTCAAAGAGGTGGCGGGCGTTTCTTCCCGTTGCATCCCGTTTGGGCACGAACACGATTCCGGCACCTGCGTCTGCTGCGGAAAACCGGCGGAAAAGCTTGTCTGCTGGGGCAAGGCATACTGAGTGCGCCGCCGTCTCCATCGTCGTTTTGTCCGGGCCGCGGGAATTTTTCCGCGGCCCTTTTAGACCCCAAGGAGTTTCTTCCACCGAAAAAACAGTTGACAAGAATGAAAGAATGATTA
>ENA-UOOI01000685-UOOI01000685.1-fermentation-metagenome-genome-assembly--contig:-NODE-685-length-41587-cov-69.564336_pt1 | contig 41587 bp, 41 predicted proteins | sample MGYA00245779_ERZ724027 | MGnify/ENA primary metagenome ERZ724027 (study PRJEB28704, sample SAMN03018318) | fermentation metagenome | biome: anthropogenic terrestrial biome; feature: soil; material...
AATAAAAAAAGCACCCCAAGGGTGCTTTTTTTATTGGTGGACACATCGGGACTCGAACCCAAGACCTCTCGCGTGTGAGGCGAGCGCTCTAACCAGCTGAGCTATGCGTCCTCATGAAGAAATCCCCCTGCTTTGGGGGAGTCTTCGTTTTGGTTGGTGACCCGGACGAGATTCGAACTCGTGAACCCGCCGTGAAAGGGCGGTGTCTTAACCGCTTGACGACCGGGCCGAATGGTAGCGGCAAATGGACTTGAACCATCGACACTTCGGGTATGAACCGAATGCTCTAGCCAGCTGAGCTATGCCGCCATATTTTGCAACAAAAGAAACGGAGCGTTATTCATTATAGTATACGGTTGTCCATTTTGTCAAGATAAATTCGAAATTTTCTTTCTTTTTTTTGTTCGTTCTACTCAAAGACCGCCCTGCAGACAAAGCTGCTGCCCCGCGGATTGTCCCCGCCCAGGTAAACGGCGCCGTCTTCCTCTTTTGCGTAAATTTTCAGATTCTCGCCCAGCCTGGTTTCCAATACAAAATGAATCTGAAAATCGACGAGGTTCCGCCCCATCATTCCGCCCGGCACGAAATCACAGAAAATATCGCAGTAAATGGCATTGTTCAGGTGGCCGTTGTAATCCAGATCGGAATAGCGCACCATGCGCTCGCCGACCTGCGGGGCATCCTTGGGCATGGCGATACGCCCCAGGCGCTGGCCGCTGTTCTCCCCGGCGCTGATCCCGTATCGGGAAAAGGCCTTCGGGCGAAGCAGGCGATGCTCCCTGGCGCTCACCAGAGCCGAGGCTTCCAGCACCTCTACCATCAGCTCCTCGCCGCGCCATACCTCGAATTCCCTGTAAAACTGCGCGCCCACCACGCCGCAGGCGCGCGTGGTCATGCGGATCGTATCGCGGTGAACGGGAAGATTGTGGATCTTGATCTGCGCGCGGGTAAAAACAAAAACAAGGCCGTCGGCTTTCAGCTTTTCGTAAGGAAGCCCGTACACGCCAAGATGGCGCTCGCTGATTTCCTGGCAGTACCGCATCAGCGAAGAAAGGCGAAGCTTGTTTTTGACTCCGACATCATAGGTGGCCAGCTGAATCGTTTCGCTGTATTCCTTCAATTTATCATCCATACTTCTTCTGCCATCCCTTTATTTTCAAACACCGATCCGTCCCGCGAATTCCGGGAAAGATCGGTGCACACGGTCTGTATTCTTTCGAAATAATAACAATAGTATAACATGATGAAAAGTCGGCCGGCAGTTTTTCTACGGCAAAATTTCCAGAACGCAAAGCTCATCATGTTTCAATGTTCTCTCAGGCGTCGGAGGCTCTGCCTCCGCTTACGCCGTGAGGTTATTATAACACGTCCCCGGTATTTTTTCAACCGCGTGTTTTTATAAATTATTCTTTTTAAGAAAATTTTTAGAGGTTCTCTATCACAAAACGGACCGCATCTGCGGCCCGGCTGGTTTTTCGGTTTTTCCGTTATTTGATGAGATCGACTCCCATATACGGGCGGAGCACTTCCGGCACGGTGACCGTTCCGTCCTCGTTCTGGTAATTTTCCAGAATCGCCGCAACGGTGCGCCCGACGGCAAGCCCGGAGCCGTTCAGCGTATGCACCAGCCTCGCCTTGTCGTGCGGGGTGGCCTTATAGCGGATCTGCGCCCGGCGCGCCTGATAATCCTCGAAATTCGAACAGGAGGAGATCTCTACATAACGATTGTAGGAGGGCATCCAGACTTCAATGTCGTAAGTCTTGGCCGAAGAGAACCCAAGGTCTCCGCTGGAAAGGCATACCACCCGGTAAGGCAGGCCCAAAAGCTGAAGCACGCGCTCCGCATCCTGCGTCAGGCTTTCCAGCTCCTGATACGAGGTTTCCGGCTCGACAAACTTGACCAGCTCCACCTTGTTGAACTGGTGCTGGCGGATCAGGCCCCGCGTATCGCGCCCCGCGGAACCGGCCTCGGCGCGGAAACAGGCGGAATAGGCGCAGTATTTGATCGGCAGCTTCGCGCCATCCAGAATCTCGCTGCGGTGCATGTTCGTGACCGGAACCTCCGCCGTGGGGATCAGGAAATAATCCTCGTTCGACACCTTCGTCGCAAGCCGGAACGCATCCTCTTCAAATTTCGGCAGCTGGCCGGTACCGGTCATGGATGTGCGGTTCACCATAAAGGGAGGGAGGATCTCCGTATAGCCGTGCTCGATATGGGTATTCAGAAAAAAGTTGATGATGGAGCGCTCCAGCCGGGCTCCCAGCCCTTTATAGAAGTGGAAGCGCGCGCCGGTGACCTTTGCGGCGGTCTCGGGGTCGAGGATGTCGAGGTCGCGCCCGATATCCCAGTGCGGCTTGGGGTCGAAAGAGAATTCGGTGGGCTCGCGCCAGCGGCGGATCTCACGGTTTTCCGTATCGTCTTTCCCGATCGGCACGTCCGGATTCGGCACGTTCGGCAGGGCGAGCAGCAAAGTCCTCTGCTGCTCCTCCAGCGCGGAAAGCTGAGCCGCCTCTTTTTTGATGGCGTCGGAAAGGGTCTTCAGCCGGTCCATCAGTTCGGCGGTATCTTTGCCTTCCTTTTTCAGAACGGGGATTTTTTTGTTATCGGCGTTCTGCTCGGCCTTCATCGCTTCCGTCTCTCCCGTAATCCGGCGGCGCTCCTCGTCTATTTTAAGAATGCTGTCCACCAGCGAGTCCGCATCCATGTTGCGGGTCTTCATCGCGGCTTTGATTTTGTCGGGATCGTTGCGGATCACTTTAACGTCTAACATAGTTATCTCCTTTTTTCTTTGCTTCTTTTCCGGCCGTTTTCCGGGGCGCGGTTTTCTATTAAGTATCCTGGCTGAAATGCAGGCTTTTGATCAGATTGGCGAGATCCTCTTCCCCGTAAAATTCGATCTGAAGCAGGCCCTTCGTCCGGGTGCCGTCCACTTTTACCTTCCGGCCCAGGCTGTCGTGCAGGGCAAGCTCCACTTCTTCGAAGTAGTGCGCTTTCTTTTTGGGCGGGCGCGGGGCCGCCGCCTGTTCGGAAACAGCCTTCTTTGCCATTTTTTCCAGTTCCCGCACGGAAATTCCTTTTTCAGCGGCAATCCGGGCCGCTTTTATCATTTCTTCCTGCGACGGAAAGCCCAGCAGCGTGCGGGCGTGCCCCGCGGAAAGCTTTCCCTGCTCCAAAAGCAGAAGCACAGGCTGCGGCAGATTGAGCAGCCGGAGCGCATTTGCGACGGCCGGCCGCGATTTTCCGACGGTTTTCGCCACCTCTTCCTGCGTGAGCCCGTAATTTTCCATCAGCATCCGGTAGCCGTTCGCTTCTTCCAGCGCGGAAAGGTCTTCGCGCTGAAGGTTTTCGATCAGCGCAAGCTGCATCACTTCGGCATCCGTCAGTTCCCGGATCACGGCGGGCACCTCGCCGATCCCGGCCATACGCGCGGCGCGCCAGCGGCGCTCGCCGGCCACGATCTGGTAGCCGCCGCTCATCAGCGGGCGCACCAGCAGCGGCTGCAGCACCCCGTGCTGCGCAATGGAATCCGCAAGCTCGGAAAGCGCCGCCTCGTCGAAGTCCTTGCGGGGCTGCGAGCGGTTCGGCTCTATTTCATTCAACGGCAGCGTTACCGTGGAATTCTGATTTTCCATATCGTTTTCCGCGAAAATGGCGTCCAGACCTTTGCCAAGGCCGCCCTTTTTTTTCATGACACCGCCTCCTTCTGTCTTATGTATCCTTTTCCGTCATTTCGCCGGCCAGCTCTTCATACGCGACGGCGCCCTTGGAGGACCGGTCGAAGTAAAGCACGGGCTTTCCGAAGCTCGGGGCCTCCGAAAGGCGGACCGTCCTCGGGATCACCGTCGCAAACACCTTGCGCGGAAAATATTTTTTGACTTCCTCCACCACCTGTTGGGTCAGGTTCAGCCTGCCGTCATACATGGTGAGGAGGACGCCCTCGATCTCCAGCTTCGGATTATACTGCCGCTTGACGCGGCGCACCGAATTCATCAGCTGGGAGAGGCCCTCCAGCGCATAATATTCGCACTGCACCGGAACGAGGAGCGTGTCCGCAAGGCACAGCGCGTTCGTCGTGATCAGGCCGAGGGACGGGGGGCAATCGATCAGGATATAATCGTATTCCGCACGAAGGGGAAGCACCGCGTTTTTCAGGATGGATTCCCGGTGCGGCAGGCCGGCAAGCTCCAGCTCGGCCGCGGCAAGATCCATGCTGGATGGAAGCAGGTCCAGATTCTCAAATTCCGTATGGACCAGTACCTCCCGTGGGTCGGCCCCGTTCACCAGCATCTCGTAGACCGTCACTTTCAGGCGGCGGCGGTCCACCCCCAGCCCGCTGGAGGAATTCCCCTGGGGGTCGACGTCAACCAGCAGCGTCTTTTCTCCCCGATGCCCGATCGACGCGGCAAGATTCACTGCGGTTGTGGTTTTTCCGACGCCGCCTTTCTGGTTTGCAATCGCAATGATTTTCCCCATATTTTCCCCTTTCCAATCCAAAAAATTTCCCTTGCAGCAAAATTTGGCTTTTTTCCAGCCCGGCCGCATGAGCAGACTGGAAAAAACAGCGCGGCGGGCCATCCGCACGAGTCAGCCGCAATATGGCCGGTCTAATAAATCCTATTATAACACTCTTTTCAGGGGAGATAAAGAGTGTTGTCCGAAAAAATCCCTGTTTCACGTGAAACAGGGATTTTACAGCGATTCCACCGATGACCGCGAACCCGCATTTGTTTCTCCCCGCTTTCTGCGGAAAGAAAGAAGAATAAGCGCTATATTTTAACTGGATCTGCCGTCGGATCACATCTTCCGCTGAATTTTTCCAAAGGATGAAGCTTTCCACAGAATCCCGGGCCTTGGTGGAAAACCCATAGCCTCGTTTGGAAAAACAACGGTTTCGAGATAAAATTGCAAGAAAACGCGGAAAAAGGGCAGCGCCTTTCGGCACCGCCCTTCTCCCGGTGGAAATAAGAATAAGGGAATGGGGAATTTCCTTGTAAGCTGTTTCAGGCCGGCTTTCTTCCGCCGGCATATGCCTGTGCTTTCGGAATCCGGACGACGCACTCGATATAATCCTCGGTCTCCATTTTATGGGAAACGGCGTCGATCCCCGAAAGCTGCATGGCTTCGATCGCATGATTGATGGTATTCATAAAAATACGGATATCCTTCACGATAAAGGTCCGTTTTGCTTTCGGCTTCTGTTCGTTCCTCGTTTCCAGCAGGCTTTCCACAAGGCTTTCGGTCTGCTGGACGTTGAGCCCCTTTTCAATAATGAAATCCAGCGCGCGGGCGCGCATTCGTTCATTCTCGATGCGGATCAGCGCGCGGGCGTGGCGCTCCGTCAGGCCCGCGGCGGAAATTTTCCGGCGCTCCTCCGGATTCAGCCGGAGCAGGCGGAGCTTATTCGCAATGGCGGACTGGCTTTTGCCAAGGCGTACGGCCGCTTCCTCCTGGGTGACGCCCCATTGGGCGATCAGCGTCTGAATGCCCTCCGCCTCCTCAAAAAGCTGAAGATCCTGCCGCTGAAGATTTTCCAGGATCGCATAGACGGCGGACTGCTGCTCGTCGCAGTTGATGACAATGCAGGAGACGAAGCGCATTCCGGCCATCGCACAGGCGCGCAGACGGCGCTCCCCGGCGACCAGCTCGTATCCGCCCCCCGCCCTTCGCACGGTAAGCGGCTGAAGCAACCCGTTCGCCCGGATGCTGTCCGAAAGCTCCTGCAGTTCCTTCTGCGAAAACTTCCGCCTCGGCTGCGCCGGATTGGGACGTATTTTATCCAGCGGTAGCTCCTGCACTTTTTTTCTTTCCTGCATCGTAAACAAAAAACGCCGCCTCCCCCTGCTTGTCCTTTTTTTATAAGATAGCACGGGGTGACGGGCGAGTTCTGTTGAAATATGGAAACGGGAAATATTTTTTAAAAAAAGTTTATATCCTTTCAAGAGGGCTTTTCGCTATTTTTGCACTGGCGCGCGGATATTTGTCGGATGTCGGCGCCGTTTTTTTCATCAGCAGAATCGTTCTTGCGCTGCCATCCGGCAGGGAAAAAGAACGGATGTTTCCCGCATCCGCCCCCAAAAGGGAAAGCGCGTTCTGCGCGGCGGAAAGCTCCTCCGGGCCGCCGGGCCCTTTCATCGCGGCGAACACTCCCCCCGTTTTCACAAGCGGAAGGCAGTATTCGCACAGGATATTCAGCGGGGCCACCGCGCGCGCGGCAACCAGATCGTAGCTTCCCCGCATTTCTTTTTTGCGCCCGGCCTCCTCTGCCCGCGCGTGGATCAGCCCGGCGGAAATTTCCAGCTTTTCGCACACATCCTTCAGAAAGATCAGGCGCTTGTTCAGGCTGTCGAGCAGGGTAAGCGAAAGGTCATCCCGCATGATTTTCAGCGGGAGGCCGGGAAAGCCGGCGCCGGTGCCGATATCGATCACACGCGCGCCGCGCGGAATCCCGTACGCGTTCAGCAGCAGGATGCTGTCCAGAAAATGCTTGACCACAATCTCTCGCGGCTCCGTAATGGCGGTCAGGTTCATCTTCTGATTCCATTCGGTCAAAAGCTCCAGATAAGCCTGAAATTGCTCCGCCTGGTGCGCGCTGACGGAAATTCCGGCATCCGCGGCGTATTTGACGAGCATCCTCCTGATATTTTCCATCACGTTCTCTCCTTGCGGCGCGAAAGCCAGATCAGCAGCACGGAAATGTCGGCCGGGCTCACCCCGGAAATGCGGGAAGCCTGCCCCACGCTGCCGGGGCGCACCTTCTGCAGCTTTTCCTGCGCTTCGGTGCGCAGGCCGGTGATTTCGGAATAATCCGCCTCGAAAGGAAGGCGTTTTCCCTCCAGCCGCCGCATTTCCGCAATGTCGGCTTTCTGCCGCTGAATATACCCCTCATATTTGATCTCGATCTCCACATTTTCAAACACGGCGGCGGGAAGATCGGGACGGCCGCCGTCCACGGGCGACAGGCTTTCATAATTCAGCTCGGGCCTGCGGAGCAGATCGGCAAGATGAACCCCGGAGGAAATCGCCGTTGTTCCACGTGAAACAAGGACCCTGTTCACCTCTTCCGTGGGGGAGATCACCGCCTTTTTCACACGCTCCATCTCCCGCTTCTTCTGCTCTTCTTTCCGGCAGAACCGTTTCCAGCGGTCGTCCCCGATCAGCCCGATCTTTCTGCCGATGGGGGTAAGCCGTTCGTCCGCGTTGTCCTGACGCAGCACCAGCCGGTATTCCGAGCGCGAAGTCATCATGCGGTAGGGGTCTGTCACGCCCTTTGTAATCAGGTCGTCGACCAGCGTGCCGATATACGAGCTGGCGCGGTCGAGAATCATCGGCTCTCTCCCCTGCACCTTCAGCGCGGCGTTGATCCCGGCCACGATCCCCTGCGCGGCGGCCTCTTCGTAGCCGGAGCTGCCGTTGAACTGCCCGGCTCCGTAAAGGCCGGGATGCTCCGAAAATTCCAGCGTCGCATCCATTTGAACCGGGTCGACGCAGTCATATTCGATCGCATAGGCGCAGCGCATGATCTCCACGTGCTCCAGTCCGTGGATCGTGCGGTAAAACGCGATCTGCACTTCCTCCGGCAGAGAGGATGACATGCCCTGCAGGTACATTTCCTCCGTATCCAGGCCGCACGGCTCGATGAAAAGCTGATGGCGCGGCTTGTCCCGAAAGCGCATGATCTTGTCCTCGATGCTGGGGCAGTAGCGCGGGCCGATGCCCTCGATCTTCCCGGAGTAAAGCGGGGAACGGCCGATGTTCTGAAGAATAACCCGCCTGGTGTCGCCGTTCGTCCACGCGATGTGGCAGACCTCCCGGTTTTCGCCGGGCTCCAGCGTATCGTAGGAAAACGGGATCACCGGCTCGTCGCCGCGCTGCACCTCCAGATCGGAGAAATCGATGCTGCTGCGGAGGACGCGCGCGGGGGTTCCCGTCTTGAAGCGGCGCAGGCGAAGCCCGAGCTTTTTCAATGATTTGCCGAGAAACGCCGCCGGGAACATCCCATCCGGGCCGCCCTCGTAAGAAACGTCGCCCACATAGATCCGCCCGCCGAGGTAAGTCCCCGTCGCGACGATCACCGCCTTTGCCGTGTAGGCCGCGCCCATGCGCGTGACGACCTGCCAGGTGCCGTCCCCGTTTTCCGTCAGACCGACGATCTCGGACTGTTTCAGATGAAGGTTCGGCTGAAGCTCCAGCTTATGCTTCATGATTTTTCCGTATTCTCGCCGGTCGATCTGCATGCGCAGGGAATGGACCGCCGGGCCCTTCCCGAGATTCAGCATGCGGCTCTGCAAAAAACAGGCGTCCGCGGTGCGGCCCATCTCGCCGCCCAGCGCGTCGATCTCCCGCACCAGATGCCCCTTCGCGGTTCCGCCGATGGATGGATTGCAGGGACAGTTCCCAACCGCATCCATATTGATCGTGAAAACGGCCGTGCGGCAGCCGAGCCGCGCGGAAGCGAGCGCGGCCTCGATCCCGGCGTGGCCGGCCCCTATTACAACAACATCATAACGATCTGCCTGATACATGATTTTATTTCGCACCTTTATTTTACTTTCCGCGCTTTTCGCGGAGAATGGATTTTTATTTTCCGACACAAAAATGAGAGAACACCGAATCCACGATCGCCGTGGTGGCGCGTTCCCCGGTCAGCTCCAAAAGCGCCGACACCGCCGCCTCAACCGAAACCGTTACGGCGTCGAGCGTCATGCCGGAACGAAGCGCTGACAGCGCGGCAGAAAGCTCCCCGGCGGCCCGCCGCGCGGCGTCGCGCTGCCGTTCCGTAAACAGGATGCCCTCCGACGGGTTCAGCTCCGCCGTATGGAACAGCTCCGAAACCGCCTTCTCAAGCTGAGAAAGCCCTTCCCCCGTCAGAGCTGATAAATATACGATTTGTTTAAATCTATTTTTAATCTCTTTAACGTCGAGTTTTTCGCTCAAATCGCTTTTATTCAGCACCGCAACGGATGGAATCCCTTCCAGCTCCCGGATCAGCTCTTCGTCTTCCCCATTGAGCTCCCGGGAAAGATCGAAAACCGCAAGCGCCAGCTCCGCCGACCGGATGCGCTTCTTCGCGCGGTTCACCCCTATGCTCTCCACAGGGTCGTCGGTGGGCCGGATTCCGGCGGTGTCGGCAAGGCGAAGCGGAATGCCGCCGAGGACGACCGTATCCTCCACGACGTCGCGGGTCGTGCCGGGAAAACTGGTGACGATCGAACGCTCGCATCCCGCGAGCAGGTTCATCAGCGTGGATTTTCCGACGTTCGGTCTCCCCACGATCACGGTGTCGACGCCCTCACGCAGAACGCGGCCGGCGTCGAACTGGCCCAGCAGGCGGGAAAGCTCCTCCTTTGCTTCGGAAAGGACGGACAAAAGCGATTCCGGGCTGACTTCCGGGATATCGTCCTCCGGATAATCCGCCCAGGCGGAAAGATGGGCGGCCGTATCCAAAAGGCTGTCCCGTATTTTCGAAATGCGACGGAACAGCGCCCCGTCGTACCCGGCCAGCGCGGCGCGAGCGGCCTGCTCCCCTTTGGCCCCGATGATCTGCATCACCGATTCGGCCTCGGTCAGGTCCATTTTCCCGTTCAGAAACGCCCGGCGGGTAAATTCGCCCGGCCCTGCGGGAACGGCCCCCGCCTCCAGCACCGCGGCAAGGACGCGGCGGAGCACGAAAAGCCCGCCGTGGCAGGAAAGCTCGACGACATCTTCCCCCGTAAAACTGGCGGGGGCGGCATAGACCAGGGCGACCGCTTCATCCAGCTTTTCCCGGCCGGAGCCTTTTCCGCCGTACACGTGCCCGTAAAGCATCGTATAGCCGGATGCTTCGCGGATCTTTCTGCCGTGGGGCGATACGAACACCCGGTCCGCAGCCTCGCGCGCCTGCGGGCCGGAGATCCGGATGATCCCGATCCCCGCCGGAGCCTGCGCGGTGGAAATTGCCGCGATCGTCGTCTCCCGTTCCATCTGCCTGTCCCTCCCGTGAAATTTTTTCTGCAAAAAGGCGGTTCGTAATACGAACCGCCCGATTTCCTATTTTTTTACATCGACCCGGCCGTACAGCGGTCCGTTCCCGGTCTTGGGCGCGGGCGCCTTTGCCGGCGCAGGCCCGGAAGGCGCCCCGCCGCGCGGCCTGTTCCCGCCCTGAGGCCGGCCGGGGCCGCGCCTTCTTCCGCCGTTATAGCCGTTCCTGCGGAACTGCGGCTTCTCGCCGCCCTCCGGCCCAACCACGACATGGCGGTTCAGATCCTCCCCTTCGCTCCAGGATTTCGCTCCGGGAACCTCCTGCACCGCGGTATGGATGATCCGGCGCTCATAGGGATTCATCGGCTCCAGCGGGCAGTTGCGCTGCGTTTTCACGGCTTTCGACGCTATTTTCCTGCCGAGAATTTCAAGGGTTTCTTTCCGCTTCTCCCGGTAATTTCCGATATCGAGCGTAATGCGGTAATAAGTGTCCTCCACATGGTTTGCGACAAGCCCCGAAAGATACTGGAGCGCATCCAAAGTCTCCCCGCGGTGGCCGATGATGAATCCGATATCATCCCCCGAAAGCGACAGAAGGGCGCCGCCTTCCTGCTCCTGAACGGAAATCTCCACATCGGAAAGGCCCATTTTCTCAAGGACGCTCTTCAAATAAACCGACGCCGCCTCCGCCGGGCTCTGCTTGATATACGCGCGAACTTTTGCGGGCGCTCCGCCGAAAAGGCCGAATTTCTTTTTTTCGGGGAGCTCTAGAATTTCAAACTCCGCCTCATGTGATTCCACGCCAAGAATCCTGCAGGCCTCCTCAAACGCCTGCTCTACGGAATCGCCTGTCGCGATTGCTTCTTTCATCACATTCGCACCTCCAATAATCGCTTTTCTTTTCCTACTTTTTTGTCCCGAGATAACCGCTGGAGCCGCCGGCTTTCCCGCCCTTCTGCTTTCCGGGCCTTTTGCCCTGCCGGGATTCCGCGGGCGATTTCTGCCCGGCGTTTTTCGGCGCCGTTCTGGCGTTCTTTTCCAGTATTTTCTGCTGCACGGGGACAGGAAGCGGCTTTGCTTTTGCCTCTTCCTGCTCTCTCAAAGCGATTCTCTGCGCTTCCGCCTTTGCCGTCAGATACGCGGGGCTGAAAAAGACATTCATGATGACGATCTGGATCAGGGCGGTCAGATTCGAGATGATCCAGTAAAAGCCGACGGCGGCGGGAACGGAAAGGGCGAACCCGGCGGAAACCAGCGGCATGGCGAACAGCATGCCCTTCATGCACCCCTGCTGCTGCTGCATCCCCGGCTGCATCCTCATGGAAATGACCTGCGTGATCAGCGACGACACCAGGCAGAGCACCGGAATGACCCACAAATTGCTGTGAAAGATGGAAAAAACCGTGGTAAACATGTTTCCGCCGGCCACGGACGGAGTCCCCAGCAGATTCAGCCCGAGAAAGTCAAATCCCCTGCCCAGCCATTCGATCTTCGAAAGATCCTTGTCGCTGAACATGGTCAGATAAGGGCGAAGCTCCGAAATATGGCGCACGATCGCCATTTCGCCGTAGTAGCCCTGAAAGGTTGCGCTGATCCCAGGCACCTGCTGAAGGATGCCGACCGCCTGTGCGACCGCCTCTTTGCCGAGATGGATGGCGTTCGACAGCGGATTGATGACCGTATAGTAGAGCCCGATCATGATCGGGAAGGGAATCAGGGCCGGCAGGCAGCCGCTTGCCGGGTTGTACCCTTCCTTCTCATAAAGCTTCTGCAGCTCCTCGTTGAGCTTCATCTTGTCGTTTCCGTATTTCTGCTGAAGCTCCCTCTGCTTGGCCGACATTTTTCCGGTCGCAGCCATCGATTTTTGCTGTTTGATGGAAAACGGAAACATGAAAATTTTCAGAACGATGGTAAACAGAACGATCGCGATTCCGTAATTTCCGATAAAACGATAAAAAAACCACAGCAGGTACCCTAAGATGCTGCCGAAAAAATTACCAATTGCAACCATAATAAAACCTCTCTATCAAAAGTTAGCGCCGCTTCTTTTTTTCCGGCACCGGGTCGTACCCGCCGCGGCTGAAAGGATTGCAGCGCAGAATACGGTAAAAAGCAAGGCAGCATCCCTTCAAAACTCCAAACCGTTCGATCGCCTGAACCGCGTAATTGCTGCAGGTTGGAATATACCTGCAGGTCGGCTGCTTCAGCGGGGAAATCAGCTGCTGATATTTCCGGATCATCCAGATCAGAACGCGTTTCATCTCAGGATTCCCGCTTCCTTCAGCTGCTTCTGCAAATCGCACAGGATGTCCGTGCTTTTGACAAACGGGGTCCTCGAGCGGGCGACGAACACAAGATCGTATCCGCTTTTCACGCGGGGGGCGATCTGCCGGGCCGCCTCCCGGATGATCCGGCGGGAACGGTTTCTTTTTACTGCATTTCCCGTTTTTTTGCTGGTTGTAATGCCGACGCGCACCGATTGTGCGCGGTTTTTCATCACATAAGTGACGACGAGAGGGGAAACATAGGACCTTCCCCGTGCGTAAATGCGGCGAAAATCCCTGTTTTCACAGATCGGCAGATATCCGCTCATCATAAAAAACATTCCTTTCCTTCCGAAAGGCTAGGCCTTGTTTGAGAAATAAAAAACGACGGATTTTCGAGATAAAATTGCGCCGGACAAGGAAAAAAGATCCTTTCCGGATTCCGAGCATTTTTGACGCTGGGCGGCACAATTTTAGCCGAAATAGACGAGTCTCTTGATTTTTCAAACGAGGCCTACGGTAAAACAAAGAAAGGCCACACGGCGGTGGCCCTTTCAAAGCTTTAGTAAGACAAGCGAGCTCTTCCTTTGGCCCTGCGGCGCGCCAAAACTTTGCGGCCGTTTCTGTCGGACATTCTTTTTCTGAACCCATGCTCTTTTTTTCTGTGGAGCTTCTTAGGCTGATAAGTTCTCAGCATGAAAAAACCCTCCTTTCGGGTACAAACCTTTGCAATTTAGCATTATAGCCCAAATGCTTGCCTGCTGTCAACAAAAAAGCAAAAATATCTTCGGAAGGGAGGCTTTCCCGTCAAGGGGGCACAATCTGCCGAAAAATACATATCTCCATGATTATCATACCACAAGATCAGAAAAAAGAAAAGAAGCCGCATTAAATTTGTAAAATATTTTATGATTTTCCATTGATTTCTATTTTTTTCGCATACGCGCCAGGCCCCTCGGCAAGGCCTGATTTGCCTTTTCTATTAATATGGAAAATAAGCAGGTGGAATATTTGAAAAATTTTCAGATTTATGTTAAGATAAATTAACCTGTTCTATCGCCGCTGTCATCGTTTCCGCGGGAAAAGCCTTCAAAAGACCCTTTTCCGCGGAAATCTTTCCCTGCGGCGCAGCGGCACGGGGAAACACGACAATAATGAACCGAAAGGTATGATTGATAAAATGGAGTCTTTCGCCGAAGCCTGGGCTTTGATCTGCGACTATTGCAAGGGCCGCATCACCGAAGTCGCCTATACCACATGGATCAGCCGGATTCGCCCGGTAAGCCTGGATTTTTCCAAAAGCGTCGCCATTCTGGAAGTCCCGAACGAATTTCACCTTCAGACGCTGACCCGCTGCTATACCGGCCTTCTGCAGGACGCTTTCAACGAGATCTTCGGCCCGGGCATCAAAATCCAGCTCTGCACCCCGGAGCAGCTTGTCCAGAGCAACAGGCCGGATGCCCCTCCCCTTGCAAAAGACGATTACGAATATACCTTCGACACCTTTATCGTGGGTCCATCCAATAAATTCGCCCACGCGGCCTCCATGGCGGTCGCCACAAAGCCGGCGGTCCTCTACAATCCCCTTTTCATCTATGGAAATTCCGGCCTGGGAAAAACGCACCTGCTCTACGCGATCTGCAACGAGATCAGCAAAAACTACCCGAAAATGGATATCATCTATATCAAAGGGGACGAATTCACAAACGAGCTGATCGACGCAATCCGCCGCGGCACCACCGCGGAATTTCATCAGCGGTACCGGAAAGCGGACATCCTTCTGGTGGACGACATTCAGTTCATCGCGGGCAAGGATTCCACGCAGGAGGAATTCTTTCATACCTTCAACACCCTTTACGAGGCGAAAAAGCAGATCGTCCTGACTTCGGACCGGCCGCCCAAAGACATCGCGACGCTGGAGGAACGGCTGCTCACCCGGTTCGAATGGGGCCTGACCGCCGACATTCAGCCGCCTGATTTCGAAACGAGGATCGCCATCATCAAACGCAAGGCGGAGCTGCTCGAAATCACCCTGCCCGACAACGTGGCCGAATACATCGCGAACAAGCTGAAAAACAATATCCGCCAGCTGGAGGGCGCCGTCAAAAAAATGAAGGCCTATTACCTTCTGACCGGGGAAACCCTCAATATCTCGACCGCGCAGGCGGCGATCAGCGACATCATCAACAACAATCAACCCGCGCCCGTCACCGTAGAAAAGATCATTGAAGAGGTCGCAAGAACCTTCGGCACCACGCCGGAGGACATCCGTTCCGCAAAGCGTTCCGCGAATATTTCCGGCGCACGGCAGGTCGCGATGTACGTCGTAAGGGAAATCACCCAGCTCCCGATGACCTCCATCGGCGAGGAATTCGGGGGAAGGGACCACTCCACCGTCGTCTACGCGATTCAGCAGGTCGAAAAGAACCTGAAGCGCGACCCGAAAATTAAGGATACCGTCGAGGATATCATCAAAAATATTCGGGACCGGTAAAAAGTGGAAAATCATTGCACTTTTTCACAAATCCTGTGGATTCCCGAAAAAAAACGAAACTAACCTTTAAACTTGTTTTCAACTTTCCCCACAGAGTTTTCAACAACATGTTAAAAGCTAATTTTTTAATACATACTGTTAACAGAGGTTCGACCACGTTTCCAAATGGGAAAGAGCCCTTCATCCAGCGGGATACCTGATGATCGACGGGTTTTCCACTTTTGAGCGCCCCCTACTGCTTCCTCTAAAACAATCCTATCCATTTCTATTCTAAATAACGATAAGGTGGCTTTCATATGAAAATAATCTGCGACCGGAAACAATTGGTAGACGCCGTGTTGAATGTTCAGCGCGCCGTCTCATCCAAATCTTCGGTCCCCGCTTTGGAAGGAATTCTGATCCAGACAAAAGAAAACGGCATTTATCTGTGCGGCTACGATCTGGAGCTTGGCATGACGACGTTTCTGCCGGCACAGATTCAGGAAACGGGAAGCATCGTCCTCTCGGCCCGCCTGTTCGGCGATATTGTGCGCCGGCTGCCGGCCGATACGGTGTCGCTGTCCGTGGATGAAAAAAATATGGCGGCGATCGTCAGCGGGCCGAGCGAATTTTCGATCGTCGGCATCCCGGCCGAGGAGTATCCGGAGCTCCCGTCCATTTCCGACGAGCTTTCGGTGGAGCTGCCCCACGGGCTGCTGAAAAGCATGATCCGCCAGACCCTGTTCGCCGTTTCGGACAGCGACGCGAAGCCCGTGCATACCGGGACCCTGTTCGAGCTTTCTGAAAGCAGGCTGCGCCTGGTCTCCGTCGACGGCTACCGCCTCGCGGTGCGGGAAGAGCCGGTTCGCTGCCCGAAAGCCACCACGTTCGTCGTTCCCGGAAAAACGCTCGGCGAAGTGATGAAGCTGCTGGGCGACGGGGACGAGACGCTTACCCTTCAGGTCGGCAGCCGGCACATCCTGTTTCAGATCGGCGACTACTCCCTGATTTCCCGCCTGCTGGAAGGCGAATTTCTCGATTACAACGCGGCGATTCCCGAATCCTCCTCAACCGAGATCACTGTGAATACCAGAACGTTTATCGACAGCGTCGAGCGCGTTTCGCTGCTGATCACAGACCGGCTGAAAAGCCCGGTGCGCTGCGTGTTCTCGGAACAGAGCATCAAGGTTTCCTGCGCGACCTCGATCGGCCGGGCGAACGACGAGCTTTCCGCCGCCGTTTCCGGGGACGCCGTCGAGATGGGCTTCAACAACCGCTATCTGCTCGACGCCCTGAGAAATACCGAGTGCGACGAGGTGAAGGTTCAGCTCAACGGGGCCCTCAGCCCAATGAAGGTTCTGCCGAAGGAAGGAAACTCCTTTTTGTTCCTGGTGCTTCCGGTCCGCCTGAAAAACGATGTGTTTTGACCTCTCCCTTTTTGGGGCGGGATCAGCTTTTTTGAGGCTTTTTTATGAAAACGATTGAAATCAATACGGAATTTATCCGCCTGGATGCCCTGCTGAAGCTCGCGGGCGCGGTGCAGACGGGCGGTCACGCCAAAATGGCGGTGCAGAGCGGCGAGGTGCTCGTCAATGGAGAGATCTGCACCATGCGGGGGAAAAAGATGCGCGCGGGTGACCGCGCGCAATACCGCGGAGAAGTCTATGAGGTGAAATCTGCTTGAGAATAGAGCGTCTGGCCGTTCGGCAGTTTCGCAATCTAAAGGATTTTGTGTTTGAGCCGCGGGATGGAATCAATGTGATTTACGGGAAAAACGCACAGGGAAAGACCAATCTTCTGGAAGCCATGTGGCTTTTCACCGGCGGAAAATCGTTCCGCGGCGCAAGGGATTCCGAAATGATCGGGTTCGGCGCGGAAACGGCCAGGCTCGATATGAATTTTTTCTGTGAGGAACGCTCCCAGAACGCGGTGATTCTCATCCAGAACAAAAAAAGGAACGCCTCTCTGAACGGCGTCGAAAAAAATTCCGCGCTGGACCTGATGGGAAAATTCCGCGCGGTGATCTTTTCCCCCGAGCATCTTTCGCTGGTAAAGGCCGGCCCCGCCATGCGCCGGAATTTTGTGGATGGGGCGCTGTGCCAGATCAAGCCGGTCTACGCGCGCCTTTTATATCAGTACAACCGCACGCTGGCGCAGAGGAACGCTCTGCTGAAGGATATCCCGCGCCACAGCGAGCTGCTGGATACGCTGGAGATTTGGGATGAGAAGCTTTCCCGGTACGGCGGCGAGATCATCCGCGAGCGGTTTTCCTATCTCAAACGGCTGAACCCGCCGGCAAAGGAAATCTATGAGGGAATCTCGCGCAACAGCGAGGAGTTCTCCCTGCATTACCGCTGCGGCGTCATTCAGAAAAAGGGCGGTGCGGAGCATTATTCAAAAGAGATGCGAGAGGCCCTTTCCGCCGCGAGAAGCGACGATGTCGCCGCCGGATTCACGACGGTGGGGCCGCATCGCGACGACGTGGAGATTTCGGTGGATGGCTTTTCCGCCCGCTCGTATGCGTCGCAGGGGCAGCAGCGCTCCGCCGTGCTGGCGCTGAAGCTTGCCGAGGCGGCCCTGCTGGAGCAGAAAACGCAGGAAGAGCCCGTCGTTTTTCTGGATGACGTGATGAGCGAGCTGGATGCCGGGCGGCAGGATTATCTGCTGAACCATTTGGAAAAGCGTCAGATTTTCATCACCTGCTGTGAACCCGAAACCGTCGGAAGGCTTTCCGGCGGAGGAAGATTTGAAATGGAAAACGGGCGCCTTTTCGTCCGTTAGCCCCGTCAAAAGGAAGTGTTTTATGTATCTTCATCTTGGGCAGGACACCGTGATCAAAACGGACGACATTGTCGGGATTTTTGATCTGGAAACCTCGACGATTTCCAAAATAACCCGCGAGTATCTGGCAAAGGCGCAGAAGGCGGGAAAAGTTGTGAACGTCTCCATGGAAATGCCGAAATCGTTCGTTCTGTGCCGCGGGAAAAACCGCAGAACCTTCGTCTATATTTCCCAGATCTCTTCCACGACCCTGCTGAAGCGGACACGTTATATGCAGGACATTTCCAATGTTTAAGCCCGGCAGCAATGATTGCCCGGCGATCCCCCGGGAAAGGTGAGAAAATCAATATGAAACTCCGTTTGCCGGTCTGTCCGTACTGCGGCAAAAAAGTCGGCTTCACCAAAGCCTGGTATCTGAAAAGGGAAGGGGAATACCGCTGCCCCGAGTGCGGCGGCTATTCCAATATTCTTCTGGATCCGCTTTCCCCTCTGCTCGGGACGCTTGCCATCCTGTGCAGCATCCTGATTTTCCTTTTGGTTCGCTTTCTGGCCGGGGGAATTTCCTTCTGGGGAATTTTGCTGATGCTTTTCCCCTATGTGCTTTTCTTCCTGTTTTCCGTTTTTCTGATCCGTCTGAGAAAACCCGTATTCCGCAAAAGAACAGATCCGCCGCCCCGGCGCCCGGCGCCCCGGCAGCCCGGCGGACAGAATCCGCGCCCGGGAAACGGCGGCTTTCATCATATAAAACGTCAATAAAAAGATACTGCTCGTATTTTTATAGGAGGGTTAAACTTGGAGTTTAGCGAAATAACACAACCCAGCCAGAGCTACGACGAAAATCAGATCCAGGTTCTGGAAGGACTGGAGGCAGTGCGGAAGCGCCCCGGCATGTATATCGGTTCCACCGGGCCCCGCGGGCTTCACCATCTGGTTTATGAAATCGTCGACAATGCGATCGACGAGGCGCTGGCCGGTTTCTGTGATAAAATCGAAGTGAAGATTCTTCCGGGGGATATCATCAGCGTGCAGGATAACGGGCGGGGCATCCCCGTGGGGATTCAGCACAAGGTAGGGATTCCCGCGGTGACGGTCGTTTTCACCATGCTTCACGCGGGCGGAAAGTTCGGCGGCGGCGGATACAAGGTTTCCGGCGGCCTGCACGGCGTCGGCGCGTCCGTTGTCAACGCGCTTTCCGAGTGGCTGGAGGTGGAGGTGTACAACGAGGGCTTCTCTTATTTTCAAAGGTTCGAGCGCGGCGTCGCGGTGTGCGGCCTGCAGAAGCGCGGGCCGACGGAAAAAACGGGCACCTGGGTGCGCTTTAAGCCGGACGCTGAAATTTTCCGGGAGAGCACCGTTTTCGATTACGAGATTCTTCAGAACCGGCTGCGGGAGCAGGCGTTTCTGAACGCGGGCGTCCATATCGAGCTGGACGACGAGCGCGACCCGCAGAATCGGATTCAGAACAATTACTGTTATCACGGTGGGATCAGCAGCTTTGTCGAATATCTGAACAAGAAAAAAGCGGTGGAGGTCATCCACGACGATATCCTCTATTTTTCCGCCGTCGCGCCGGACAACAATTCCACGGCCGAGGTCGCGATGCAGTATAACGACAGCTACAACGAGCTGCTGCTCTCCTTTGCGAACAACATTCACACGACCGACGGCGGAACGCATGTGGATGGATTCAAGCGCGCGCTGACCAGGGTCATGAACGACTACGCGCGGAAATATAATATTCTGAAGGAAAACGACAAGAACCTTTCCGGCGACGACGTGCGGGAGGGTCTCACCGCCATCATCAGCGTCAAGCTCAAGGATGCCCAGTTCGAAGGGCAGACGAAGGCGAGGCTCGGCAACACGGAGATCAGCGCGCTGGTCTCCCAGATGGTCGGCGACAAGCTGATGACGTACCTGGAAGAAAATCCCTCGACGGCGCGCGCCATCTTCGACAAGGCGCTCGCCGCCTCCCGCGCAAGGGAAGCGGCCCGCAAGGCGCGCGACCTGGTGCGGCGGAAATCCGCGCTGGAATCCGCCGCCCTGCCCGGCAAGCTGGCCGACTGCCAGTCCCGCGACCCGGAGGAAACGGAAATCTTCATCGTCGAAGGGGATTCCGCCGGCGGTTCCGCCAAAGGCGGGCGCGACCGCAAATTTCAGGCGATCCTTCCCCTTTGGGGCAAAATGCTGAACGTGGAAAAGGCAAGGCTCGACAAGGTGTACAGCAACGAAAAGCTGATGCCCGTCGTCACCGCGCTGGGCTGCGGGCTTGGGGATGAGTTCGATATGAGCAAGCTGCGCTACGGGAAGATCATCGTCATGGCCGATGCCGATGTCGACGGCTCCCATATCCGCACCCTGCTTCTCACCTTCTTTTTCCGGTTCATGCGCCCGCTGGTCGAAGAAGGGCACGTGTATCTGGCGCAGCCGCCGCTTTACCGGATCAGCCGCGGAAAAAATCACCTGTACGCCTTTTCCGATAAGCAGCGCGACCAGATCATGCAGCAGCTCGGCGGGAATTACGAGATCCAGCGGTATAAGGGCCTTGGTGAAATGGACTCCGAACAGCTTTGGGAAACGACGATGGACCCGGAGGGCCGCACCATGCTCCGCGTGGAAGTGGAGGACGCCGCCGCGGCGGACGAGGTCTTTACCATCCTGATGGGGGACAAGGTGGAGCCCCGGCGCCTGTTTATCGAACAGAATGCAAAATATGTATCCAATTTGGATATTTAGATTATTATAATACTATATGTATGCGGCACTTTGCCGCACAAATCAAAAGCGGAGGATAACATGGACAACTATCGAAGGCAAAACAAACTGGAAGCAAAGGAGGAATCCGGCGAAAAAGCCGAGCCTCCACACCGGGACGAAGTGCGCACGAGCTTTGTGCCGGATGACGATGCCGCCGAATATGAAGAGCAGCAGCCGGGGATCCGCATCTCCTATACGCTGAAACGGCCGGAGATTTACGAGGCGCTCCGCCATTCGGGTTCCTGCCGCACGACGGTCAGGAAGACCTGGATCCGCACCGCCGTGCTGGCGGCGTGCCTCCTGATTTTTCTCGTCTGCGGCCTCGTGAGGGAAAACGGCGGGATCTTTCTGCGCTTTTCCGTGATCTGCGGCCTTTTGATCGCGATGATCTGGTTTGTGCCGTTTCTGGAGCGCAGAAGGCGGGCGGCTTCCCTCGCGGATGGCCGCGAGATCTCCCTTGCCGTTTATCCCGACGTCATCGAGATCGGCCGCGGCGCGGGGGCCTGGAAGATCCTTCTGGATGGCTCCGCGGAGCTGAGCATCCTTCCGAAAATCATTCTCGTCTATGAAGAAGACCGGATGCTCATGATTCCCCAGCGGTGCATCGGCCCGTCGATCCATACCGATGTTCTTGCCATGCTGATTGCCGGCACCCGGAAGCACGAGGAAGACTGAACAAGAGCTGCCGAAAAACGGAGGAGTGATCCATGAGTACTTTTTATGAGGGCGAACCGGTGCAGAAGCTGGAACAGCAGCTGACGCAGCCGGATTTTGAGACCGCTTTTCTAAGCTATGAACATAGCGTTTCCCCGCTTCACCGCCCGGCGGTGCGGGCGGGAATCTGCGTGACCGCCGCCGTTTTGTTCGGGTCGATGATTCCGTGGTACGCCGCGCGGTTCGCCACCGTCTGGCTTCCGCTTTGCGGGATTCTGCTGGCGCTCGCGCTTGCGGTGTATTTTTGCAGGGAACAGCCGAAGGCCGTTCGCCGCTGGGCGGGGAACCTGTTCCGGAGCAACCGGATGCTTTCCCTGCCCTGTTCGGTCACGGTTTACCGCGACAGCGTCGCGGTAAAAAACGAATATGAGACGCTGACCCTGTACTGGACCGATTACGGGGCCTGCCTGGAAACGGGGCAGTACGTGATTCTTTCCGGCGGGGTTTCCCGAAATTTTCTGATTCTAAAAAAGCAGGGGCTCACCGGGGAACAGCAGGCCGCGCTGAGCGCCCATTTCCGCAATACCTTCGCCGCCCGTTACCGCCGCCGATAGGAGAAAGAAATATGCATGAGGAAGAAAGGGACAAGGGGCCTGTAACCGTCAGCTCCCTTCCCACAAAAGAAGATTTCATCGAGGGGAAGGCCGCCGCCTGCCGCGCCGTGCTCAGGCCGAACGAGGTGACCTTCCTTCGCCTGGCCGGGTTCCTCCTGGTGCTTTCCGGGTTTGTGCTGCGCGTGTTTCTTGCGGTGAATTTTTACTGCAAGGCCGTTTACATGCTGCTGGTGGTGCTGGGCATGGTGATCGGTTTTTATTACGATTCGCTGCAGCCTTATCTGGTGCGCCGCCGCGCGGCGGCCTACTACGACAGCCATCTGGAACGGATGCTGGCGCAGGCCGTGATTTTCCGTGAAAGCACCGTTTCCATCTCCACCGACCGCTACCATGCGGAGTTTCCGTATTCCATGCTGTACGGCGCTTACGAGGATGGAAAGGTGTTTCTGCTGTACACCGGGCTCGATGAGATATGGGCCGTCCCGAAAAGGGCAATGACGCGGGATGACTGCCGGAAGGTCCGGGAGCTTCTGGCCCGGCGGCTGAATGAAAAATATAAGCAGGAGGGTGTCCGTTAATGGATGAATTGCAAAGCGACCGGATCATCAACGTTGATCTGGAAAAAGAAATGAAACAGTCCTTTCTGGATTATTCCATGTCGGTTATCATGGCGCGCGCGCTGCCGGATGTGCGGGATGGCCTGAAGCCGGTTCACCGCAGAATCTTATATACGATGTTTGAGAACAACCTTGCGCCGGAAAAGCCGTACCGCAAATGCGCCGATACCGTCGGCTCGGTGCTGGGCCGCTACCATCCGCACGGCGACGCTTCGGTGTACGACGCGCTGGTGCGCCTGGCGCAGGATTTTTCGATGCGTTATATGCTGGTGGACGGCCACGGAAACTTCGGCTCCGTCGACGGAGACCCGCCCGCCGCCTACCGTTATACCGAGGCGCGCCTCGGCAAGGTGGCGGTGGAGATGCTGGCCGACATCGACAAGGACACGGTCGATTTCCGCCCGAACTACGACGACCGCCTGAAAGAGCCCGTCGTGCTCCCCTCCCATTTTCCGAACCTGCTCGTCAACGGCTCCACGGGGATCGCGGTTGGCATGGCGACGAATATTCCCCCGCACAACATGTGCGAGGTGATCGACGGCCTGTGCACGCTGATCGACCATCCCGACGCCTCTCTGGAAATGCTGATGGAGCACATCAAGGGGCCGGATTTCCCCACCGGCGGCATCATCATGGGCCGCAGCGGGATCCGCGCCGCCTACGGCACCGGCCGCGGCCGCATCATCGTGCGGGCGCGCGCCGAAATTGAAGAGGAAAAGAACGGCCGCTTCAAGATCATCGTTTCGGAGCTGCCGTATCAGGTGAACAAGGCGAGGCTCATCGAAACCATCGCCGACCTGGTCAAGGACAAGCGCATCGAGGGCATTTCCAACGTGGAGGATCATTCCGACCGCAACGGGATGCACATCGTCGTCGACGTCAAGCGCGACGCCTCCCCGCAGATCGTCCTGAATCAGCTTTATTCGTTCACCCAGATGCAGTCCACGTTCGGCGTCATCATGCTCGCGATCGTGGACGGCGAGCCGAAGACCCTGACGCTCAAGGAGATTCTGGAAGAATACCTCCGCTTTCAGGAAGAGGTCGTCACCCGCCGCACGGCGTTCGAGCTGAAAAAAGCAAAAGAGCGCGCCCATATTCTGGAGGGCCTGCGCATCGCGCTCGACAACATCGACGAGGTCGTTTCGATCATCCGCAGTTCCAAATCAATTCCGGAAGCGAAGGAGCGCCTGAGCGCGCGGTTCGGGCTCGACGACGTTCAGACCCAGGCCATCGTGCAGATGCCGCTCGGCCGCCTGACCGGGCTGGAGCGCAAGAAGCTCGAGGACGAGCTTGCGGCCCTGGAGATGAAGATCGTCGATCTGGAGGATATCCTGAACAATAAGGAACGGCTGCTCGGCATCATCAAAGATGAAGCGATTGCGGTCAAAAATAAATTCGGGGACGAGCGCCGCACGGAAATCGCCGCGGTCAGCGGGGAAGTCGATATCGAAGACCTGATCCCCCGCGAGGAATGTGTGCTCACCATGACGAGCTTCGGCTATATCAAGCGCCAGAAGATGGACAACTATCACATCCAGCGCCGCGGCGGGCGCGGGATTTCCGGCATGACGCGGCGCGAGGAAGACGCGGCGGCGGATATTTTCGTCATCAACAGCCACGATTACGTCCTGTTCTTCTCCAATTTCGGCCGCGTCTACCGGCTGAAGTGCTACGAGGTGCCGGAAGGCTCCCGCACGAGCAAGGGGATCAACATCGCGAACCTTCTTCCGCTTTCCGCGGATGAAAACGTCACCTCCATCGTCCGGGTACCGGAGTTCGACGAAGAGAGCTACCTTGTCATGGTCACCCGCAACGGCATCATCAAACGCACCGCGCTCAGCGCGTACGACACCGCGCGCAAGGGCGGCGTGATCGCGATCGACCTGGACGAGGGCGACCAGCTGGTGTGGGTGCGCCGCACCGACGGAAACGACCAGCTTCTGGTCGCGACGAAGAAGGGCATGGCGATCCGCTTCCGCGAGACGGACGTGCGCGCCATGGGAAGAACGGCGCGCGGCGTGAAGGCGATCACGCTGCGGGAAGACGACAGCGTCGTCGGCATGTCCACCATCCGGGAGGGCGGCCGGGTGCTCACCGTTTCCGAAACCGGCTACGGCAGGCTCTCCCCCATCGATGATTACCGCATTCAGTCGCGCGGCGGCAAGGGCCTGACGAACTACCATGTCAAAAAATACGGCGACGTCGCGGCCATCAAGGTGGTCGACCTCGATGACGACGTCATCATCATCTCGTCCGACGGCGTCATTATCCGCATTCAGGCAAGCTCCATCCGCGAATGCGCGCGCCCCAGCAAGGGGGTCCGCGTCATGCGGGTGGACGGCGTGGAAAACCGCGTGGTGACGCTGGCCCGCGCCCCGCACGACGAGGGCGAGGAGCTGGACGACGCCCAGATCGAGGACGACGGCTCGGCGGAAAGCGCCGAAGACCTGGTGGAGGACGAGGACGACGAACAGCCGGAGACTGCCGGGGAACCCTCCGAAAAATAAAGAGGGGGAACTCTCAGGCCTCCTTGGGAGGAAGCCCGGAAGAATTTTGCGCTTTGACTTCCGCCGCCCCAATATGCTTCAGTGCGCCGGTCCTTAGCGGGTATATTTTGAATCAGAATAAAACAAAACCACCGGTTTATCCGACCGGTGGTTTATTTCATGTGGCTTCTAACCGATTAAAACTCGTTGTCGCTCCTGACCACTTTTCGAAGCAGGAAAAACATGACGGCTCCGTAAAAGACAATCATGCCGATCATTGAAACGGTTCCATTTAACGACATATGAATCCCTCCTGAAATTTATTCTGCGTGTTCTTTCGGAATGTCCGGATAGGTTTCTCCGTTGTAATACTTGTGCGTGGTATGCTTGTTGACGGTTTTGGTCAGCAAAATCGCGACCGCCGCATAAATCGCCAATTGGAAAAGCAGGGTTCCCAGCGATTCCACGGCGAAGATATCCATCGGATTTTCGCCCGTCAGCAGGTTCTTGGTGTTCCAGATCAGCATGACGACGCAGACGACGGGGATGATGAACTTCACCAGATAATTCCACCATTTTCCGATATGAATGTCGTTTTCGGGAATGTTGATGAATTTCGCCCTCATGTTTTCAGCGCCGTTTTTCGTGATCGCGAAGCAGGTGAACAGAATCCCCAGGACAAGGAACGTGCCCGAGACGAAGTCCTGATTTTCCAGGAATCTGATGTTCAGCGCGGAAGGAAGGCCCCAGACCAGGAAGAGGCAGCAGATCAGCGCGCAGGCTTTCTTTCTGGACCATCCGGCGTCGATGAACGGAAGCGAGCCGACCAGAAAGTGCCCTAAGTTGGAGAGAAGCCCGGAAATAAACAGGACGATGAAGAAGATGACGGCGATCAATTTGCCGCCTGGCATTTTATCGAAGATTCCCGCCAAGGAAATGAAGGTGAGCCCGTTGTTGCCGGAATTGCAGATATCCATGGCCTGATCGACCGGGAACATGGAAAACAGCACCGGCAGAATCGCCATGCCGGCCATGATGGAGGTGGCGTTGTCGGAAAAGCCCTGAATAAAGCTGTTCAGCGCCAGGTCGGATTTTGCGTGCATCGATACCACGTAGGAAATCACGAGGCCCCAGCCGACGCCGACCGACCACAGAATCTGCACCAGCGCCTTGATCCAGGTCTGGCTGTTGAATAAGTACTCCGGCTCGATTTTAAACAGGTAATCCAGCCCGATCACGGCGTTTGGAAGGGTGACCGCCCTGATGATCAGGATGAGAAGGAGCACCAGGGACAGGGGAACGCAGAATTTCTGGACTTTTTCGATGCTTTTGCCCACGCCTCCCGCGCAGATGAAGGCGGTCAGCACCGCCGCGAAAACGAAGCACGCAACCGTAAGCCAGCTGTTGTTTGAAACGTTGTCGAACAGGGCGGCCTTGTCGGAGAAGGTGTACAGCTTCTGCGTGACCGACAAGATGACGTATCTCAGAATCCAGGCCATGACGACGGTGTAATAAGAGCCGATTCCGACGACGGTCAGGGTCATAAAGATCCCCATTCCGGTAAATTTTTTACCGACAAAGTCCTTGAACGCACCGGGGACGCCGTGCCTGGTGGAGCGCCCGATGATCATTTCCGCGATGGACAGGGGGACGGCCACCAGCATCAGCATCACCGTCCACGCCAATATGAACGCTCCGCCGCCGTTCAGGGCCACTTCCCGGGGGAACCTCCAGATGTTTCCCGTACCCATGGCCAGCCCGACCAGAGTCGCGATGCCCCCCCCATCTTGAAGTAAACCCTTTTTTCCCTTCGCCTTGATGGTCGCTCATAACTTGTCGATCGCTCGCAGCCTGATGATCGCTCATAAATAGTACCTCCTTCATATGTAACGATTAAGCTTACAAAAAAATCGCTATGAACGGGCCTAAAATTTCAAAAGCATCCTGTGATCTGCCGATAAAAAGGGAATGTGCGCTCTTTGCCGTCCTTTTTGCTCCGAACCCTCTCGCACCTCTGATAAAAGCGTAAGAGCGGGCCGCTGTCCTTTTCGTTTTTCAACGGATCCATTCCGGGCAGTATCGGGAGGCCGGAATGATGGATGGTACCTCTTTCCTGTTTCAAAGTTCACAGCGGACAGTTTTTGCAGGGATAACCTTTTCCGTAATCTATATTTACGGGTATTTGGAAATTATGTCTCTTTTGCCTGACGCCGGGTGCCTTTCCAATATTTTCTTTTTCAGAAGGATGCTTTTCAAAATGCTCCGGCTCCGGCATTTCAAGAGCCGGGCTGGCGAAGAGCGGCGGATGCGATGGAGAACAAAAACTGACACCGTATGAAAAAACGATGCCAGTTCCTGTGATTCGACGCAATTCTACGATATTTTGTCCCTGTCTGCTGTGTTGGATTTCGTTTCTTTCCCGGAAAAACGATTCGTGGGAATGGAAAATGTATGTTTAAAGCTCGATCAGGTCGTGCGTGAACCGGACCATATTCTCATAGCCGTCTTCCGTCACCAGAAGCTGGTCCTCAATGCGCACGCCGCCCCAGCCGGGGATGTAGATGCCGGGCTCGATGGTCCTCACGTTTCCGGCCTGGAGCACATCCAGGGATGTCTCCGTCAGCATGGGCATCTCGTGGACGAACAGGCCGATTCCATGGCCGATGTTCGTGTACTGGTACCCGAAATATTCGGTGTTCCGGATGGCTTTCAGGGATTCGAGATAGATGTCGCGGCACGGGACGCCCGCTTTGGTGACCGCCAGGCAGTCCTCCACCATTTTCTTTTCCAAGCCGTAAACCTCGCGCTGCTTTGCCGTGGCCTTCCCGACGACGACCGTGCGGGTCATGTCGGAAAGGTAGCCGTTTACCTGGCAGCCGAAATCCATCAGCACGAAATCGCCGTATTCAATGGCTTTCGACGAGGGGATGCCGTGCAGCAGCGAGGTGCGCGCGCCGGAAATCAGAATGTTTCCGTAGGGCATGGTGTCGGAGCCCTCCTGCACCATGTAGAGGGACAGCTTTGCGGCCAGTTCCTTTTCCGTCACGCCGACGCGGATCTCCGGCAGAAGGCGGTCCAGCGCGCGGCAGGAAATTTCGCACGCGGCGCGGTGCCAGGCGATCTCCTGAGGGGTCTTGATGGTGCGCAGGTTATCGATCACGCCGGATACCGGCACGAGCTCCACTCCGGCGTGCTGCTGCAGGCCCCGGAAGGTTTCATAAGAGACCGAATCCGACTCGAAAGCCACCTGCTTCAGGCCTTCGCGCTTCGCCAGCTCCCCGATCGCATCCCCGACCGTCAGGCCCGCGATCCCCGGTTTGCGCCAGAGGGTAACCTCGTATTCCGGGCATTCGATCGACGCCTGTTCGGTGAAGCGCGGATCCGTGATGAAAAATTTCTTTCCGCTTCTGGTCAGCAGCAGGAAGCTGCTGTCCCCGGTATAGTCGCTGACAAAACGCACGTTCACTTCTTTGGATACAAAGAATGCATCCAGTTTTTCTTTTTCCAGATAAGCGAGAAGCTTTTCTTCGTTTCTTTTGCTCATGGTTTGCGATGCTCCCTTTCAAAAACGTGTTAATTTCCTCTGACCTTTTTGCCGCCCAGATAAACGGAGAGAACCCGATCCAGCGCATGGATATCCTTCGCCGCGTTGCCCCGGACGACCAGCAGATCCGCCTGAAGGCCGGGGTGCAGCGTGCCGGTCACTTCTTCCAGCCCCAGAACCTTTGCGGGATTTCCGGTTGCGGTGGCGATCGCCTGAAGCGGAGTGATGCCGAACTTCACCATATAGGCGAGCTCCTGATGGATGGGGAGCGGCGGCGCTTGGTAGAGCACCATGTCGCTGCCCGCCAGAACCGTGACGCCCGTATCGTACAGCTTTTTGAAGTTGTCCCGGTAGGCTTCGGCCGCCGGCTTGAAGAACGCCTGGTCTTTTACGGCACGGGCGGAAATCGGGTTCGACAGATCCCCGCCCCCGTCGAGGATGCGCTTGGTGTACTCGTAAAGGTAGATGTAAGCCGTCATCGTCGGGGTCCAGGCCTGATGGTTTTCCGCCATCTGTTCGGCCTGGGGGGCCGTCAGGAACGTCCCGTGCTCAATGGTGTCGAAGCCCGCGTCGATGCACATCTGAATGGCGGGCTGTGTGCCGGCGTGCACGGCGGTTTTGACGCCCCGGCGGTGGCATTCGTCCACCGCCGCATCCAGCTCTTCCCGGGTGAACTCCGGAAGATCCTCGCGGTTGCTGGTGAGGATCTTGATCCAGTCGGCTCCATCCCGGAGCTGGCGGCGGATCTCCCTGCGGATCGGCCACGGCCCGTCTCTTTCTTCGATGCCGTCCTGATGCCCGTGTCCGCCCGTCATGCAGATGCCCGCGTCGGCGTGGATGATCCTCGGGACCTCTATGTAGCCTTTCTCCCCCGCCAGACGCATCCGCTTGCACAGATTGTGCGGGGAAGAGAGGTCCCTTACCGTGGTGATCCCGAGGTCGAGCGCGTATTTTGCCTGCTGAAAGGCATAGTAGGCGACCATATAGTCGTCGTATTCGGAAATGTCGGGCTGGCTGTAATAATACCCGAAGTGCACGTGCATGTCGAACAGCCCGGGCAGGATCGTCGCATCCCCGTAATCCCGGGCCTCCTCATCAGGGTGCTGTTTCAAGATCGTCCCGCAGGGGCCTGCATCCAGTATTTTCCCGTTCGAGCCGATCAAGACGGCGCCCTGCTCCAGCACGGTCTTTCCATCCCCCGGAATCAAACGGTCTGCTTTTAAAATCACGATTTCCTCTTCCTTTCTGAAAGGCTTCCGCCGTGCTCCGGAATTTCCGGGTCGAAGGCTCCCTGCCGGAGCCGGACAGGCCGATATTTTTAGACAAAAACCGGCTTTTATCAGCCAATATTTCATATATATGAATTTACAAGATAATAATATCATCTGCACAAAATATTGTCAACGGAAAAGCCGTTGTACAACAAAATTTACAACAATTCCACTTGTGAATGCGGACCCCGGATAGAAAAGGAGCCATCCCGATGAAACAGGATGGCTTCTTTGTCAGATAGTTTTGTTTGTTTCGTCCGGGTCAGGCTTCATCCATGAAAGGATATGTAATGTCTTCCGCGGGGACGAAGGTCTCTTTGATAACGCGCGGGCTGATCCAGCGGTACATGTTCACAAGGCTGCCGGCCTTGTCGTTCGTGCCGGAGGCTCTGGCGCCGCCGAAGGGCTGCTGGTTGATAACCGCGCCCGTGGGCTTGTCGTTGATGTAGAAGTTGCCCGCCGCATTGCTCAGCGCGTCTTCCATATGCGCGATCACCTGGCGGTCCTGCGCGAAGATCGCGCCGGTCAGGGCGTACGGGGTGGCCCTGTCGCAGATATCCAGCGTCTCTTCGAACTCTTCATCCGGATAGACGTAAACGGACAGGACGGGCCCGAAGATCTCTTCCTTCATGGTCTTGAAGTCCGGTTTCTTGGCCTGGATCACCGTGGGATAAATGAACCAGCCCTTGGAATCGTCATAGCCGCCGCACAGCACATCCGCGTCGGGGGACTTCTTTGCGTAGTCGATGTAGCCCTTGATCGTGGAGAACGCGGCCCCGTCGATCACGGCGCCCATAAAGTTGCGGAAATCCTGCACGTCCCCTACCTTCAGCTTGGAAATTTCCGACAGAAGGCCTTCCTTCACCTTCGGCCAAAGGCTCGCGGGGATAAAGGCGCGGGATGCAGCCGAGCATTTCTGGCCCTGATACTCGAAGGCGCCGCGCGCCAGAGCGCTCACCAGCGGAGCAACCTGGGCGGATGGATGCGCAAACACGAAATCCTTGCCGCCGGTTTCGCCGACCAGACGGGGATAGTTGGCGTAAGAGGCGAGATTCTGGCCGACCAGGGACCAGACGCTGCGGAATACCGCGGTGGAGCCGGTAAAGTGGAAGCCGGCCAGCCTGGGATCCGTCAGGACATATTTGCTGGCGTCGGAGCCGCGGCAGGGCACGAAGTTGATGACTCCGTCGGGCAGCCCGGCCTCTTTCAGAACCTGATAGAAATAGTAGTTGGAGAGAACGGCGGTGGAAGCCGGCTTCCAGACCACCGTATTCCCCGCGATGGCCGGGGCGGTGCCCAGGTTGCCGCCGATGGAAGTGAAGTTGAACGGGGTGATGGCCGTGACGAATCCATCCAGCGGCCGGTATTCGGTACGGTTCCATATCCCTTTGGTGTTGTTGGGCTGCTCGCTGTAGATCTGCTGGGTGAAATACACGTTGAACCGCAGGAAGTCGGCCAGCTCGCAGGCGGAGTCGATTTCGGCCTGATAGGCCGTTTTGCTCTGCCCCAGCATGGTGGCGGCGTTGACGCGGTCGCGCCACGGCCCGGTAAGCAGCTCGGCCGCCTTCATGAAGATGGAAGCCCGCTGCTCCCACGGCATGGACGCCCAGGCTTTCTTCGCCTGCGTGGCCGCCTCGATCGCCTGCTTCAGCTCTTTTTCCCCCGCGCGGTGGAACGTGGCCAGCACATGATGGTGGTCATGGGGCATCACGCAGTCTTCCGTATCGCCGGTAAAAATCTCTTTTCCGCCGATGATCACCGGAATTTCCAGTTTGGTCTGGGACTGGCGGGCCAGCTCCGCTTTCAGGGAGGCGCGCTCGGCGCTTCCGGGCAGATAGGAATGGACGGGTTCGTTTTGGGGCATTTGCAGCTTAAAATACGCGTTGTTCATGTAATTTGATTCATCCTTTCAAATTTATTCTATATTATTAAATAAGGAATTATGATTACAGACCGTAAGGAAACAGGCGGGCGAAGAATCATTTTCCGCTGTGCTCTCCGCTGTCCCAGACGGGAGGGGAGCTTTTCCAGCCGAAGATGCGGGCGGGAATCGAGTAGGCGACGCCGATTCCAAGCGTGACGGCCACCGCCAGCTGCAGCGTTTCGACCCCCTTTTGAAGAAAGGGCCCCTGCATCTCCATCAGAAAATAGTAAGCCGTGTAATAGATGCCGGCGCCGGGGACCAAAGGGAAGATCCCGCACAGCAGGAACAGGGTCGTCGGCGTCCGAAGGCGGAACGCGACCGCCCTGGACAGCGTCGCCAGAACCATGGAAGCGAAGAAGGTCGATACAACCATGGAGCACCCGGCCTTCAGGCTCAGCAGATAGACCAGCCAGCCGACGCCCCCGATGATTCCGCAGGCCGCGTAATGGCGGCGGGGCACCCCGAACAGGATAGAAAACGAGATGGTGCCGATCACGGCCATTCCGGTTTGAATCAGCAATTCGTTTTCCATTGGTCAGAATCCTCCTCCCAGCAGCCGGCCGAGGGTCAACGCCATCCCGGCGCCGATCGCGATGCAGCCCGCGGTCAGAAGCGCGTCGGCCAGCCGGACCAATCCGGACAGGTAGTCGTTTTCCAGCAGGTTGCGCACCGCGTTGGTCAAAGGGACTCCCGGCACCAGCGGGAAAACCGCGCCCAGGATCATGTGGTTCAGATCGTCCCCGAAGCCCAGCCGGAGCGCGGCGACGCAGAACAGGGAGGAAACCGCGCTGCTGAGAATGGTTTCCATGATTTTCGGCAGGCGGATCCTGTGAAGGACCTTCAGCAGGAACCAGTAAAGCGCGATTCCGGCGCCGAAAGCCACCGCCGTGTCGGCCCAGCTGCCCTGAAACAGATAGCAGAAGCTGGCGGCGCCGAAGCCGGAGGCAAGGATCCGCAGACCCTCCCCGGAAGCCCTCATGGTTTTTACGCTTTGAAGCTTCTCCCGCAGCTCTTCCGGGGTGCAGCGGCCTTCCGCCACTTCTCTGGACAGCTCGTTGACCGCTTCCACCCTGCACAGCTCGGTGGGCACGAGGGGAATCCAGCGGATCTGGGTGGAATAAACGTGCCCTTCCGCAATGACGGAAGCGAAGATGCCGTTTGCGATGATAAAATCCTGAAAGCCCGTCAGCCCGAAATTCCGTGCGGCATACTCCATGGTTTCATGGGCCCGGTAGATTTCGCCGCCGTTCACCAGGATCAGTTCCCCCATTTGGATGACCAGGTCAAAAAGCTCTTTTTCCCGGTTCCAATCCGGAGCATCCAATTGATTCGGAGCCTCCATTTTTGTCATTCCCCAGTCAGAAATTCTCCGCGCTCAGAGTGCACGCTTTCGGCACATGGGTAAATCCGCCGCAGCGCCCTCAATGATTCCTCTGACCATGGCTCCCCCCATGTTTCCCCTTTTGCCGGCCCTGTCAGAGGAGTGCTCGTGCAGTCTGTATTTTTAAAAACTCTGTTTTCAGAAGCTCTGCTCGGTCCGCGCGATGATCTCATCCTGAAGCGCGCGGCTGAGGTTCCGGAAGTAGTCGCTGTATCCGGCCACGCGCACGATCAGATCCTTGTATTCGTCGGGATGCTTCTGCGCTTCCAGAAGGGTTTTCCGGTCGACGACGTTGAACTGGATATGGTGCCCATCCAGATTGAAATAAGACCGGATGAGGTCCGCCATGTTGTCCAGGCCCTGCTCGCCCGCGATGTTGGAAGGGAGGAATTTCTGATTCAGCAGGGTGCCGCCCGTGCTGATGTGGTCCATCTTCGCGCAGGACCGGATGACGGCGGTGGGGCCGTTCGTATCGCTGCCCTGAACCGGGGAAATACCCTCGGAAAGCGGCTTGTGGGCCAGGCGCCCGTCCGGGCTTGCCTCCATGACCTCGCCGAAATAGACGTGGCAGGTGGTGGGAAGCATGTTGACGCGGTACTGTCCCCCGCGCATATTGGGGCGCCCGGTGACGAAATCATGATAATGGTGGAAGACCGTTTTCATGATTTCGTCGGCATAATCGTCGTCGTTGCCGTACTTCGGGCTCTCATCCAGCAGAAGGTGGCGGACATCCCCGCAGCCCTCAAAGTTCGCGTGCAAAGCCTCCATCAGGCGGGACATCGGGAGGTCCTTCCTGTCGTAGACGTGAAGCTTGATGGCGGAAAGGCAGTCGGTGATCGTGCCGATGCCCACGCCCTGAAGGTAGCTGGTGTTGTACCGCGCGCCGCCGGCGTTGTAGTCCTTGCCCTTTTTGATGCAGTCGTTCGTGATGATCGACAGGAACGGCACCGGCATGTATCTGGCATAGATGGATTCGATGGTGTTCGAGCCTTCCACCTTGATGTCGATGAAATATTTCATCTGCTTCCAGAACGCCGTCAGAAGCTCTTCAAAGGAGCGGAAATCCTCCGCGTTCCCCAGCTCCAGGCCGAGCTGCTTTTTCGCAACGGGGTCGTACCCGTTGTTCAGGGTGAGCTCCAGAATCTTCGGGATGTTGAAATATCCGGTCAGGATATAGGCTTCGTTGCCGAACGCCCCGGTTTCCACGCAGCCGCTCGTTCCGCCCTTGCGCGCATCCTCAATGGTCTTGCCGGCGTTGAGCAGCTCCTGAATGATCTCCTCCGTGTTGTAGAAGGCGGGCTGCCCCCAGCCTTCCCGCGAGATCTCGCAGGCGCGCTTCAGAAACTTCCGCGGCGTCTTCCGGCTGATCTGAACGTTCGAGCTGGGCTGAAGAAGGCGCATCTCATCCATGCAGTCCAGAATCAGGTAGCTGACGTCGTTGACGCCATCCTCGCCCTCCGGCGTGATGCCGCCGGTGTTGATGTTGGCAAAGTCGGTGTAGGTTGCGCTCTCTTTCAGCGTGATCCCCACTTTCGGCGGGGCCGGCTGATTGTTGAACTTCACCCACAGGCATTCCAGCAGCTCCTTGGCCTTTTCTTTGTCGAGGATGCCCGCGTCGCAGTCCCTGCGGTAGAACGGGTACAGGTGCTGGTCCAGCCGGCCGGGGCTGTAGGAATCCCACGGGTTCAGCTCGGTGGTCACGCACAGGTGCACGAACCAGTACAGCTGAATCGCCTGCCAGTAGGTCTGCGGCCTGTGGGCCGGGACCACGTCGCAGTTCGCCGCGATCTGAAGCAGCTCCGCCTTCCTCGTTTCGTCCGTTTCCCGCACGGCCAGCCGGCGCGCGTATTCGCCGTACCGGCGGCCCAGGGTCATGATCGCGTCGCAGCAGATGGACATGGCGTTGAGCTGCTCCCTCTTCTGCACGGCTTCCCTGTCGTGCAGGAAATCGAGCTGATCGATCGCCTTGCGGATATCCGCCTTCCGCTCCTGAAAGCCCTTGAGGAAGATATTCTCGGAGCCGACGGTGTGGCCCGGGCCCCTCTGCTCCATGAATTCGGTGAAAATGCCGCTTTCATAGCAGTCTTTCCATTTGGGGCTGACGGACTCCAGAATCCGGCGGCGGATCGAACGGTTCTTCCAGAACGGGATGATCTGTTTTTCCTGAATCTTCAGATCCTCTTCCGAAACCTTGAAGGAAACCAGCTCCCGGTCGTTCATCACGTGCATGTCTTCCAGCGTGTGGCAGCACAGCTCGGGGAACGTGGGGGACGACTGAGGGCCGTCTCCCTTTTCCCCGACGATCAGCTCGCCGTCGTTGATGCAGAGCGTTTTGTGCTCCATGATGTACAGCAGGGTCAGCGCGCGCAGTTCCGGCACGGAAACGGTGCCTTCATACTTGCGGTAGGCCTCCGTCTCCAGCACGGCGCGCTCCAGATAGATTTTGGGCGGCGTGCTCTCGCTCTGCCTGCGCAGCTTGCGGATGCGTTCGTTCATACCTCTTTCCATAATCACGAAACCTCCTATCTTAAAATTACTAATATAAAGTTGATTCTTCTTTTTTAACCGCCGATCAAAACCGAGGAAAAGCCCGCGTCCAGACACATCTTTTTCAGATATTCCATCCGCTCGGCGGGCGGGGGCGTAAACTCTTTGCAGTCCGTCCTCCCCAGGCGGGAGCCTTTATCCGAGCCGGCCTTATGGTAGGGGAGAAGGTTCACCTGCGTCAGATGGATGTCGTTGTCCCTGACGAAATCGATCATTTTCCGGATCTCTTCGTCGCTGCTGTTCACCCCGATCACGGGGATCCGCAGGTTGATCTTCGCGCCGTCCAGGCTGAGCCGCTTCAGGTTTTCCAGGATCCGGCGGTTGTCCTGCCCGGTATATGTAAGGTGAAGCTCCGGCGTGACCGCTTTCATGTCGTACAGGAACGTGTCCGTATAAGGAAGCACGGCCTGAAGGTTTTCATAGGGGACGTCGCCGCAGGTGTCGATGTTGACGCTGATGTCCTCCTCGTGCAGGTCTTTGAGCAGTTCCAGAAGATATCCCATGTTCTGCGACATGACTTCCCCGCCGGAAAGCGTGACGCCCCCGCCGGAAGTCTCGTAGAACATGCGGTCGCGCACCAGCCGCCTGACCAGCTCTTTCACCGGGATCTGCTCCCCGACGATGCTTCTGGCGCCGTAAAGACAGCGGCTGACACACGCCCCGCAGACGGTGCATTTTTCCCGGTCGGTCTCTACTCGGCCGGACTCCGTCCGGCAGATGGCGTTCTGAGGGCACGCCGGAATACAGCTTCCGCATCCGACGCAGCGCTGCGCGTCTACCATCAATTCCCGCCGGTATACCTGGCTTTCCGGGTTGTGGCACCAGGCACAGGCGAGGGGACACCCCTTAAAAAAAACCGTGGTGCGGATTCCGTTTCCGTCGTGAACGGAGAATTTTTGGATATTAATAATATTCGGATCGCTCATGTTGCCCTCTCAATAGTTCATGTATATGAAATATCAACGATAATTTTCATTATCATTATATGATTCATGATTCCAAAAGTCAACGACTCCTATGAAATTTCATAAATAAGAAAATTTTGAGAAAAAAGGTCGTCGGTTGACTTTTTTTCGCCCGACAGATATCATATAGTTATATTTATTTGCGAAAAAACAGAAGGGATAAAGAGCGATATGCCGGTTGCCCTTTATCCGGTAAGGAGATTTTTCATGGACCACAACATTACCATCGGCTCTAAGATCAAGGCGCTTCGAAAGGAAAAAAACATGACCTTGAAGCAATTGAGCGACGGCTCCGGACTTTCGGTCGGGTTTCTTTCCCAGCTGGAGCGCGGCATCTCTTCCATCGCGATCGATTCCCTGGCGAAGATTGCCGAGATCCTGGGGGTGAACCTCTCCACTTTCTTCCAGGAAATGAAGGTGGTCGACACCGACCCGGTCGTGCACAGCTATGATATGCTCTGCACGCAGGTGAGCCCGCAGATCATCCAGTTCATCCTGAGCAACGACGTTTCGGGCTTCGGCGCCCTGCCCAGGATCTTTCAGCTGATGCCGCAGGCAAATGCGGATATACCCAAGCTGGAAATGTACTGTCATACCGGCGAGGAATTCATCTATGTGCTGGAAGGCGTCGTCACCGTCTTTATCGGGGACAGCCGGTACTGCCTTTATCCCGGGGACAGCATCCAGGTCCGTTCGAACCAACCTCACAACTGGATTAATTATACGAATAAAATCGCAAAAATATTGACGTTCAACTACCCGAATCCGTTCAGGGGCCAGAACGCCGGGGATATTGAGCACCCGACGCCGGAGACCCTTTGAACGGCGTTCCGGCGCAAGAAAAAGTTTCCGGGGAAACCGTTTTTTCCATCCGCCGATGAGAATTTTCTCATAAAAATAAACAGCCGGCGCGCGATGCCGATACTAAATATAGAAAACAGGAAGACAGCCGGGCCTTGTTTGAGCCGTCGCTTTTTATGCAAGGCCCGAGAAAGGAAGATGATTGATGGAAATTTCATCCGTTTCGGCAAACACCGGCGTTTCCTATTCCGGCAGCGATTCCGAGATCACGCGCCTGCGCGCGCAGGAAAGGAAGCTTCAGCAGCAGCTCAGCGAGCTTCAGAGCAGCTCTTCCTCCAAGGACAGCGAGCAGGTCCAGCAGGAGCAGGCTCTGCTTCAGCAGCAGATTTCCGAGGTCGAGATGCAGATTCAGCAGCTTCAGAACCGTACGCGGCAGCAGGATGTGGGCGCCGCACAGAAGGCGGCCGGGGCTTCATCCTATTCCGTACAGGAAGAGGAGCATCTTCTGGACATCACCGTGTGACCGCAGAAAGCAAAAAAGGGCTGTCCGCCGGTTTTTCCGGCGGGCAGCCCTTTTTAAGGGTCGGTTTATTTTCCGGTGTAGGCGTAGGTGAACTTTTTGTCCAGCGCGTAAAGCTTCACGTAGATTTTATTGGCGCGCGCCCGGTAATATTCCATCGTCTGCCCGGCGGTTTCCACCTGCGCGACGGAGCCGCCCGCGGCCTGCGCCTTATCCGCGATCTTTTTCAGCTCGGCCGGCGTCTCCTTTTCCCAGTTCGCCTGTACCTGCTTGTAAGCTTCCTTCTTGGCGGCCGGCGCCTTCTGGATCAGCTTTTTGTAGCCGGCCTCGATTTCCTTCTGCCACAGCTTGGTATATTTTTCCGCAAGGTTCACCATATCCACGTTCGAGGTGGCCTTTTCCACATCCTTTAAATAAGCGGCGTCGATCGGGTTTTTCGCGAACACCTTGTTGAACGCCTTGTCGCTGGTCACAATGGTGGAGAGCGCCCCTCCCTTATCCTTGGGCGGCTGCGAATCCTGCGGCTTGGAGGAGCTGCCCGGAAGCTGCCTCCCCGGCACGGAGGCGGAGTTCGTTTCCGTCGCGGGCTCGCTGATGGTCGGTTCGCTGACGACGCCCGAAGAAACGCTGCCCTCCTTTTTATTACAGCCGAAGAATACCGAGAAAACCATTATAAAAGCGATCAGCAGAGTAGCTAATCTCATTTTTCTCATCACCATTACGTCCTTTCCAAAGTAAATTATTGGTAGATTTTCATCTACGGCAATTCCGCTGACGGTTGTGAATGCGGGCAAAACGGATTTTACAGATCAACCGGAACTGCTATCATTTACTTTAACATAACATCCTCTTTCTTTCAATGCGGAAATGTGAATAAAATCTTTCTATAATCTTAAGGCTCTCATCAGCATCGGCTCGATCTGCCGGTAAATGGCGTCCGTCTGCCCGATGGGCAGCGGGTTTTCGCCCATCCCCACCTCCACGGTGAAGCCGGGGCGGCGCAGGCAGTCGATGAACCAGTCCTTGAAGCCGCCGCCCACGGCCAGCCCCTCGGGGGCGGCGACGGTGTACCCGGCGGCGTCTGCGAGGGCCTGCGCCATTTCCAGCGAGCAGGGCGGCGTGTGCTTCCCGAAATCGTAATAGATCACCTCGCCCTGGCTGTGGAACGCGAGCGCCTGGCAGAAGCACAGGATGCGGCACAGGTTCGCGACGGCGGCGGTTTCGGGCTCGCTTTCGGGGCGGGGGCCGCCGAAGCGCGTGCGCCCGGGCTTTGTGATGCCGGCCTCGGTCTCCTGCCGGCGCAGCTCGCACCAGCCCGCGTTGAAGTTGTGGTTCAGGTCGACGCCGCGCGCGTTGGCCTGCCAGCGCCGTTCCGGGTTCCTGAGCTGGATCTCCACGCCGTCCGGGTTCACGCAGGGCAGGATGCACAGCCCCCGCCGCGCCAGAAGCGGCGCGGGGTCCTCCCCGGCGATCGTCGTGTGGTTTTCCAGCGCGCTGCAAAGGTTATGCGCAAAGCGCAGCATCAAAAGCTCGGTGATCCATTCCATTCCGTGAAAGGCGGCGGCGAACAGCACGCGCTGGCGCGTCTCCCCGAACGAGATGGAGTAGATGCGCCGCCCGCACACGCTCCGCCCGATGCTGCCCGTCAGGGCGCAGCGGCACCGGGAGAGCCGCGCCATCTCCTGTTCCAGATAAGCGTAATTCGGCGGCGTCAGCGCTGTCGGTATGGTCTTTGTCTGTTCCATGGGAAAGTCCCCCTTTAATCGTTTTCATGATACATATCAGATGGAAGAATCCGGATGCGGGCCGGTTATGAAGATCTGGGTTTAATATCCGGCGGTGATGCACAGCTGGGGCCGCGCAACTGGGGATATCTTCCATTATAGAAGATTGCATCGGATGGATTCTGTAGAAACCCGGCGCGGGAAAATACCGGAAAAGAGGGGGCGGCGGTTGTTTTATCACCGCGCCTGCCGAATCGCGGCCGATTCCCGCTGAATTCCGCAGCGCCGGGAATCCGGCATCGGCGGAAACGGCTCTTTGGCGTTCCGGGCTTGCGGCTTTGAGCCGGACGCATTATAATAACATTAAATCATAAGAAAAAACAAAGCCGGGGGTTCCCCGCGGAAAGGCCGGAATTATGAAACTGACGGAAAAAACGCTGTCCCGGGAGTATCGCTACCGGGGGAAGATCATCAATCTGCGGGTGGACCGCGCCCAGCTTGAAAACGGCCGCGTCGTCTCGCGCGAGGTGGTGGAGCATCCGGGCGGGGTCTGCATCGGGGCGCTGACGGAGCAGGGCGAGCTGCTGTTCGTGCGGCAGTTCCGCTACCCCTACGGCAAAGTGGTGCGCGAGCTGCCCGCCGGAAAGCTGGAGCCGGGCGAGGACCCGCTGGAAGCCGGCAAACGCGAGCTGAAAGAGGAGACCGGCGCCATAGGAGAAGATTACCAGTTTTTGGGCGGTTTATACCCGTCGCCCGGATATACCGACGAAATTATTTCCCTTTACGCGTGCCGCGTGAAGGCCTCCGGGGAAAGCCACCCCGACGACGACGAATTTCTGGAGGTGGACCGCGTTCCTCTTGGCCGTGCGGTGGAGCTGGTCATGAACAACGAGCTGCCCGATTCCAAAACCCAGGCTTTGGTTTTGAAAATCGCCTATCTGGTGGAAAACAGAAAATTCTGAGCGAGTTTTCCACCAATTGTGGAGAGGATGTGGAAAACGCTGCGGGAAGCTTCATCCGTTTTGCGATTCGGATTTCGCCAGCCGTTCCCCGCGAGGGGGAGCGAAACGGTTCCGTGAAACAAAAAAAGCCCGGTATTTTCCGGGCTTTTCTCATATCAAAAGGGCTGGGGCGTTTCACAAGCCGTGCGGAAGAGTACCGCTTTGCGGTACCGGGGAAACCCCCGACGAGGGTTTCCCCGCGCAAAAACAGCCCACCGGACTGTTTTTCCTCCCCTTCCTGCGTTTTCGCTGTGCTTCAGGTCCTGGGGCGCCGCCCCAGCCCCCGCAAGCTTTTGAAAAAGCTTGAGCAAAACTTTTGAGATATTTTTAGATATCTTTCTATCTTTAACGGGAAAAAGCCCGGCAAACGCCGGGCTTTTTCCTGCAATAAAATGGAATGGATCGGAATTTTCAAATACTCCGGGTGTGGAAGCACCCGTTTCATAAAAACAATTTGGCGGCTGGTCGTTTTCTGCCTGGGGTTATTGGAACGTTCCCGGTGCCGGTCCTTTTTCCCCGATCTGCCGCAGGCAGAGGGAAAGCCACTGGCATCCGGGGCATATGGCCGTCAGGCCGTGCCGGGCAATCGCCCAGCCGACCGCGTCCTGAAAAGCCCGCCACGAGAGGGACTGCCCGTCCCGCAGGCCGCACAGCTTCAGGCAGGCGTTATCATAGCCGAGCACCTTTTCCTGGGAATCGCAGACGCCGTTTGCGTTGTGGGGACAGCTTCCGCACAGGCGGTCCGGCCCAATCCGCAGCCGGATCTCCCGGGAAGGGTCCGCGAAAAGCGCGGCGGCGACGCGCGTCATATTTTCCACGAAGGCTTCGCTGTACCCCTTCCCGGCGAAATGCCGGATGCAGAACCCGTGGTGCGGGCGCAGGACGACCGGTTTCGCGGGATTCATACAGCCGCCGTCCCGCGCTTGGACAGAACCACGCGCAGGCGGGAAACCAGAACGGTGCCCACGGCGATTTTCAGCGCGTCGCCCACAAGGAACGGCACGACGCAGAGCATCAGAGACTGCGCCAGCCCGGTTTTCGTGACGAACATGAACCATGCGGTGCCCAGCAGGTAGCAGAGCGCCAGCCCGGCGATCATGGCCGCGACGATCCAGCGCGCCTGCCCGTGAAAGCGTTCCACCAGAAAGCCCGTCAGCCACGCCGCCGCTATGTAGCCGACGATGTAGCCGCCCGTCGGGCCCACGAGCACGCCCACCCCGCCGCTGAGCGAGGAAAAGACCGGAACGCCCGCCGCGCCCAGCAGAACGTAAACCAGTTGGCTGAGGGGGCCGTATTTCGGCCCCAGAA
>ENA-UOOI01000686-UOOI01000686.1-fermentation-metagenome-genome-assembly--contig:-NODE-686-length-41549-cov-102.250229_pt1 | contig 41549 bp, 42 predicted proteins | sample MGYA00245779_ERZ724027 | MGnify/ENA primary metagenome ERZ724027 (study PRJEB28704, sample SAMN03018318) | fermentation metagenome | biome: anthropogenic terrestrial biome; feature: soil...
ATTTTTTATAATGGTTATAGTGATTTTATCATTTAACAAAGTTTATAGCAAGGCTACAGATTGGATTTTTTAGGAAGCATGTGGGAAATGAAGGGATGCTTATTAAATTTGCGTATAAGAATAGAATAAATGGAAATAATAAAAGAAGAATAATAAAAAATTTGCAAATATCGGGAGGAATATTATGTAATTTATAGAATATACTACATAACTAATGTATTGGGGGGAATGTTGATGATTTTAAAATTTGATGACATAGGGAAAGCTTTGGTAGTAAAAATGTCAGGTGAATTAGACCATCATTCATCAGAAATTGTCAGGATAAAAATAGACAATAAAATAGAGGAATTAGGCGCTAAAAATTTAATATTTGACTTTGCTGAAGTAAACTTTATGGACAGTTCAGGTATAGGGGTAGTAATAGGAAGGTATAAAAAAATAATACAATATGGTGGGAAAGTAGTTGTAATTGGGTTATCACCTAAAATAAAAAAAGTTTTTGAAATAGCGGGCCTTTTTAAAATCATCGATGAATATGATGATTTATCAAAAGCTGTTTCCAGCATATAAGGGGGGATGATATATGTTTGAAAATGAAATGAAACTTGAGTTTCCAAGCAAGTCTGAAAATGAATCCTTTGCAAGGGTTGTGGTTGCAGCTTTTGCAGCTCAGCTTGATCCTACTATTGAAGAAATAGCTGATGTTAAGACCGCAGTTTCAGAAGCAGTAACGAATTCTATAATTCATGGTTATGAGGGTGAAGTTGGGGTTATTACAATTGAATGTAAAATTGAAGGGAAAAAACTTACAGTAGTTGTTTCTGATGAAGGTAAGGGTATAGAGGATATTGAGCTTGCAATGCAGCCTTTATATACTTCAAGGCCTGAACTTGAAAGATCAGGAATGGGATTTACTGTAATGGAGACTTTTATGGATAGTCTTAAGGTGGAATCAACACCTAATATAGGCACCAGGGTAACAATGGTTAAAGAGTTTAAATCCATTTAGCTGGGGGAATAATTATGAATAATGGATCCAGTGAACGAAGCTTTAAAGATTATGAAGAAATGATGGAACTTATAAGTAAAAGTCAAAATGGAGATAAAGATGCTCAGGATGAAGTTGTTAAATTAAATATTGGATTGGTGTCTTCTATAGTTAAAAAATTTCTTGGAAGAGGATATGAATATGAAGATTTATTCCAGGTAGGATGCATAGGGCTTATAAAAGCAGTAAGAAATTTTGATAAGAATTTTGGAGTAAAGTTTTCCACCTATGCAGTACCTATGATTATAGGGGAAATAAAAAGATTTTTAAGGGACGATGGTCCTATCAAAGTCAGTAGAAATATGAAAGAAATTGCAAGCAAAGTTAGAATCACAAAAGAAAAGCTTACAAAGCAGTTTGGACGGGATCCAACAATAGAAGAAATTGCCTCTGAGCTTTCAATTGCATCTGAAGATGTGGTTATGAGCCTTGAAAGTATGTGTACACCAGAATATCTTTATGATACAATACATCAGGATGATGGCGCACCTATACTTCTTATTGATAAAATAAGTGAGATAAAGGATAATGATGTAGATCTTATAGATATGGTAGCATTAAAAGAGCTTATAGGAAAATTAGAGCCTAGAGCAAGACAGGTAATTATATTAAGATATTTTAAAGATTTAACCCAGAGTCAGGTGGCAGAAAAACTTGGTATATCCCAAGTTCAAGTATCCAGAATTGAAAAAAAAGTATTAGATTATTTAAGAAAATCCATGATTTAATCGTGGATTTTTTTTGCATTAAAAATTTTTTTAGAGGGAGAATAAAAAAGAGTGGTAGTGCAGGGCAGTTAAAAAAATAAGATAGATTTAGCTCTCGATAGGCAGGAAGGTAATGGAGGAGGAATTATGTATAACAATAATAAAAAGTATGAAGTATCAAAGGCCAAGCAAAAGGAAGATAAATACTTAAGGTTTGATTATGACAAAGTATTGATTGATTTCCCTTCTATGATAAGGGGGAATAAAACAAATATAGAAGATAGCAGGTGATTTTATGGAGAAAAAAGCAGAAAAAAACATATCTAATGATTTTAGCAAAATGGTGAATGAAAAGAACCCAGAATCTACATTATTAAAAGATTGTATACTTGCTTTTGTCATAGGAGGCTTAATATGTGATGTTGGACAATTCTTTATGAATTTATTTCTTTCCTACGGCGTATCTAATGATGACATAGGATATTATGTTGCTGCTATAATGGTGTTTTTAGGTGCTTTTTTAACAGGGATAGGTGTTTATGATGATATTGCAAAGTATGCAGGAGCAGGAACGGTAGTTCCAATAACTGGATTTGCAAATTCCATAGTGGCTCCAGCTATGGAATTTAAAAATGAAGGTTATGTTTTTGGAATTGGAGGGAAGATGTTTGTAATTGCAGGACCAGTTTTAGTATATGGAGTATCATCATCAGTAATAGTTGGTTTAATTTATTATTTTTTAATGAGGTGATTTTATGGCGGAAAAAAAGCTTGGGCAGCAGACAGTAAAATTTAATAATCCACCATCCATTATATCTACAGCATCCATTGCAGGTATAAAGGAAGGAGAAGGGCCGCTTAGAGACTATTATGACATGGTTTTAAAAGATGATTTGTTTGGCGAGGAATCTTGGGAGAAAGCAGAAAGTAAGTTGTCAAGAGAAACAGTGCTGCTCTCACTTTCAAAAGCAAACTTAACACCAGATAAAATAGATTATTTATTTGCTGGGGATTTGTTAAATCAAATAATATCCTCAAGTTTTTCAGCAAGAGAGCTTAAGATACCTTTTTTTGGGCTTTACGGTGCCTGCTCAACGATGACTGAGTCGTTAAGTATGGCATCAATGGTAATTGATGGGGGATATGCTGATTATGCTGTTGCAACAACATCAAGCCATTTTTGCTCAGCAGAGAGGCAATATCGTTTTCCACTGGAGTATGGTACTCAAAGGCCTCCAACGGCACAGTGGACAGTTACAGGATCTGGAGCTGCAGTTTTAGCTAAAAATGGGAATGGGCCTTATGTAAAATTTGTTACTACGGGCAGAGTTATGGACTTTGGAGTAAAGGATGCAAATAATATGGGAGCTGCTATGGTACCTGCAGCAGCAGATACCATTTTAAGGCACTTTAAAGATACTGGACTTTCACCTAAAGATTATGACCTTATTGCTACAGGAGATTTAGGGGAATTAGGAGGTGAGCTTATAAAAGATGTTGTGGCAAAAGAAGGATATGATATGGGTTCAAAATATACGGATTGCGGGATAGAGGTATATGATACTGAAAAGCAGATAGATGTGAATGCAGGAGGAAGCGGATGTGGATGTTCAGCTATAACTTTTTGTGGATATATATATGATCAGCTTGTTAAGAAAAATTTAGGAAGAGTTCTTTTAGTATCTACAGGTGCTTTATTAAGTCCAACAAGCTCACTTCAAGGAGAATCTATACCTGGAATTGCACATGCAGTTACTATAGAAATGGGGTGATAAAATGGATTATATTAGGGCTTTTATAGTAGGCGGAACAATGTGCCTTATTGGTCAAATTCTAATGGATAAAACAAAGCTGACTCCTGCAAGGATTCTTGTTTCATTTGTAACTGCAGGTGTTATTTTAGGCGCCCTAGGTATATATGAGCCTATTTATAAATATGGGAAAGCAGGAGCAAGTGTACCGCTTCCTGGATTTGGATATGCACTTGCAAAGGGTGCCATAAAGGATGTTGAGAAATATGGGCTGATTGGTGCATTTACAGGAGGGTTAAAGGCAACTGCAGCAGGGGTATCAGCTGCTATATTTTTCGGATATATAATGGCTTTAGTTTCTAAACCAAGAACTAAAAAGTAGGAGAAATTAAAATTTCTCCTACTTTTTTAAGGTGTTGCATTATTTTGTTTTCCCTCTTCAGGCGCCTCTTCATTTCCTTTGTCTGGTTTTTCTTTTTCAGCAGGTTCAGTAGATATAGAATGTATGTCACACATTGCAACAGGTTCAGTTCCCGGTATAAATATCTCGTTATATGCATTTGGACATTTATCCGTTGCAACCTTCCCAGACGCAGGACAAATTTTAACAGTTACTATATCAGAAGGTCTTGTAAAGTCCTTAACAGGGAGACCCTCATGTGCCTTAAGCATAATTTCTTTCCATATAGGGGCACAGGTACCTCCTACAAGATCAAGATTAGCTGTAGCTGGATGGCCCTTACCATTTTCGTCTTTCCAATACCTATTAGTAATAGGGTATTGATTGCTGTCATGTCCCATCCAAACAACGCATGAATAATAAGGAGTAATTCCTGCAAACCACCCATTAGTATGGGATTCTGATGTTCCAGTTTTTCCACCAGCAGGCATTGGACCAAGCTTTGCCATGGTTCCAGTACCGCTTTGAATAACAGTTTTAAGCATATCACACATTATATAAGCTGTTTTTTGTGATAAAACTCTTTGCTGATTAGGCTTTTTTTCTAAGATTACGTTACCTTTGCTATCCGTTACTTCTGTATAAAAGTAAGGTTCTGAATACACACCGCCATTTACAAATACGCCATAAGCTGCTGCCATTTCAAGGGGAGTTGTACCCTTTGAAAGACCTCCTAAAGCAAGGGCAGGAGCATTTTTATCATTTGTGCTGCCTGAAGTTACAATGGTTGAAATATGAAATTTATTTTTTAAAAAATCTATACTTGTATTTGCGCCAAGCATCAATTCAACTTTAACTGCAGGAATGTTAATAGATCGTCTAATTGCTTCCCTTACAGTTACATTTCCTGAAAACTTTCCATCATAGTTCTGAGGATTCCAGCCATTATTTTTTGCTACAAAATCATCAGGCATTGGTGAGTCATCAATAATTGTAGCTGGTGTAATAGTTTTTGTTTCAATTCCAGGAGCATAAACTGAAATTGGCTTTATTGAAGAACCCGGCTGCCTTGGAATATCAGTAGCTCTATTGTATGAAAGAAGTGGATGTTTTCCTCTACCACCAACCAAAGCCAAAACTTCACCTGTTTTAGGATCTAATAAGGCTGCTGATGCCTGAGGCTGTATTAATTTAGGATCATTTGCATTAGAAGCCCAAGTACGCATATTTGAATCTTTAATTTTTGGATACTTTTTATCATCATTTATGGCTTCTTCAGCTTTTTTTTGAATATCTTGATCCAAAGTAAGATGAATTGTATATCCACCAGTTCTTAATTTTTGCTGAGCTTCGGATGTGGATATGCCATATTTTGCTGCAAAATCTTTGGCTACCTGTTTCTCAGCAGGTTCAATGAACCACTGATAAGCAGTTTGACTTGTAGATTGTGCTTTAGTAAAAACAATTTTTTCATTACATGCCTCATCATATTGCTGCTTATTTATTTTCCCAAGCTCATACATTTTTTCTAAAACTATTTTTTGCCTATTTAAAAGTTTTTCTGGATTCTTTAAATTTTCAGGGGAATAGGGATTATATTTTGCAGGATACTGGGTTATAGCGGCTAAAACTGCACCTTGAGCTATTGATATTTTGCTAACGTCCTTACCAAAGTAATGCATTGAAGCCGCCTGTACACCATAGGTATTATCTGCAAGGTGAATAGTGTTTAAATAAGCTTCAAGAATTTCATTTTTACTTAATACTTTTTCAAGCTGAATAGCTAAATACATTTCTTGAATTTTTCTTGTAAATTTTTTCTCAGAGGAAAGTGCATAGTTCTTTATTAACTGTTGAGTTATTGTAGAAGCACCTTGATCAAGAGATAAAGTCCTAACATCATGCCAGATTGCACCAAAGATTCTTTTTATATCTATACCATGATGCTGTTCAAACCTTTCATCTTCAATTGAAATAAAGGCATCTTGAACGTGCTTTGGTATTTGCTTTAAAGGAACTATAGTTCTATATCCAGCCTCTATATCCATTAGTGAATCTATAACTTTTCCATCTCTGTCAGTAATTTTACTGCTTTGTGTTAAGTTGCCTATTATATTTGTATCAATTGTTGGAGCTGATTTTATTGTAGCAAGAACAAAGCCCACACCAGCAGCAATAATAACTAGCAAAACAATAAGAATATTAGTTAAGACTTTTTTTGCATTCCGCTTTTTCTTTTTTTTGGATACTTTATTTTTACTTGATTTATTATCTTTATCCATTTTTTACCTCCTCAAAGAGTTAAACATTATACAGTATCGACAGACTTATAGTATATTATAACATCTATTTTTTTCATGAGCTACTTTTTTAAATTTTTGTAACTTATAAAAATAAGGTTTAAATTTTCAGTTTATTTTAATAGAAAAATTAGAATAAACTAAGCTTGATATAAGTTCTTTTACAGATTATGTGAGCATTATGAAGGTAATGCTAATAGAGAATAAAGAAATAGTTTTTTGTTAATGATAAGGTTAGCCAAAGTAATTTTTGCGTTATATATGGAGGAAGCGGTATGAGCAACTTTATATTAAAGCTTACTATTGTTTTTCAAGTATTTCTCTATTTGATTTCATTATATTATGGTATATTAGCCATGTTTGGGCTGTATAAGAAAAGGCAAAAAAGCAAGAAAAGCAGTCCAGAGAAATCTTTTGCCTTATTAATTGCAGCTCATAACGAGGAAATAGTTATAGCACAAATAATAGAAAGTCTAAAGGCACTTGATTACCCAAGGCAGTTATATGATATTTATGTAATTGCAGACAATTGTATTGATAAAACAGCTGAAATAGCAAGAAAGCATGATGCCATAGTTTTTGAAAGGCACAATCTCAATGAGCGTGGAAAAGGGTATGCTCTTGATTGGATGTTTAAAAATATATTTGAAATGGGGAAAAAATATGACTCTATTGCTGTTTTTGATGCTGATAACATTGTTTCAAAAAACTTTTTAAATGAAATGAATAATAAATTAAAAGAAGGATATAAAGTTGTTCAAGCATTTATAGATAGTAAAAATCCTCATGACTCATGGATAAGTGAATGTTATTCCATTGCATTTTGGAGTTCAAACAGATTATTTCAATTATCCAGGGCAAATTTAAATTTATCCAGTCAAATAGGAGGTACGGGATTTTGTGTGGATACTGATGTGCTTAAAAAAATTGGCTGGGGTTCTACGTGCCTTACTGAAGATTTAGAGTTTACATGTAAATTGATTATGAATGGATATAAAGTAGGGTGGGTACATGATGCCTGTGTATATGATGAAAAGCCTCTTACCCTTAAACAATCTTGGATTCAGAGAAAAAGGTGGATGCAGGGCTTTGCAGATGTGGCCTCAAGATATTTTAATAAACTTATGAAAAAAGCATTTACGGAAAAAAACATTATTGCTTTTGATTGTGCTATTTATACAATACAGCCTTTTATAGCACTTTTTTCTGGCATATCTATAATACTAAGCTTTATGAGAATAAATTTTCAAAGAAATTCTGATATTTTTATATTAAACAGTTTATCAATACCGATATTGTACAGTTTATTCAATATGCTGCAATTTTTATTTATACCCTATGTAATGGTTATGGAAAATAAACTATCAAAACCGATGTTTGGGTTTTTTATATTATATTCAGTAAATTTATTCACATTTAATATTTTTCTAGGGGAAAGTGTTCCTTTAACAATAAATATAGGCATGAAATTATTGTATTTCGTACTATTTGGTTTAGTTCTATTATTATTTTCAGGAGAAAAAGCATTTAAAATATTCTTATGGTATATGTTATATGGTTTATATACATTGACTTGGATGCCAATAACTATACAGGGGATTATAGATAAAAACAACAAGGAATGGAATCATACAAAGCATACAAGACAAATTAGCATTGATGATATTGAAGATGCTGATGGGGGAACAGTTGCATAGAGCTTTGCTTTTTAGCTTACTAATTATTTTATAAAAAGAGCCATAAAGGTTCTTTTTTTTGTATCCAAAACATTTTTGCTGCATATTATAATATGGGGGAGTTTTTATGAACAACTTTAAAAGAAATAAAATGAAAAAGTACATAGTTATTTTTTTTATTTTATTTCTTATAATTTTTCCGTTTTATAAAGTAGATAAGGATTTAAAGCCATTAATTATGGCATATTGTGATTCAGAGGCGAGGATTATTGCTGCGAGAACTATTAATGAAACTGTAAGAACTGAATTTGCTAATAAAATTACTTATGATGACGTAATGAATGTAAAAATAGATAATGATGGAAATATTGTCATGATTCAAGCTAATACTGTTGAGCTAAATAGAATTGGTTCTGAAATAGCTCTTTCTGTACAGCAAAAGATAGAGGATATAGAAAGTGCTGAAGCAAAAATACCTCTTGGGGCGCTGCTGAAAAACGATTTACTTGCATATTATGGGCCTAAAATTACTTTTAAAATGCAGCCCATGGGTTCAGTAACAACTACTTATCGCTCTGAATTTCAAGAAGCTGGGATAAATCAAACAAGGCATATAGTATATCTTGATATTACTTCTAACATAATAGTAATTGTCCCTCTCTCAAGGAATTATGTGTCAATGACATCAAGCATACCAATTGCAGAAAGTATAATTGTTGGGAAAGTTCCTGATACTTATGCTGACTTTAAAGAAGAAAAAAAATAAAAACATTGTACAGGAATTAATTTTCTTATACAATGTTTTTATTTTTATATTATTCCCAATTAAATATATATGGTTTATTTCTGTAGTAATCACCATAGTTTAACCCATAACCTACTACAAATACATCATCAATAGTAAAACATTTGTAATCCGGTTCAATATCTATAGCTCTTCTTTCAGGCTTATCAAGTAATACACAGGATTTTACTGAGGAGGGATTGAACTTTTTAACATGCTCCATAACGAATTTCATTGTGGTGCCGGAATCAATTATGTCATCTACAACTAAAACATCAAATCCACTGAGATTATCAGCTATATCCTGGACTATTTTTACTTTTCCGCTTGATTTTTCGTTATCACCATAACTTGAAGTAGCCATAAATCCTATTTTAACAGGTATATCAATTTTTCTTACTAAATCAGCTGTATAAATAAAGCTTCCTCTTAACAATGAAAGTATGTATAACTTTTTATCTTTATAGTCATTTGATATTGAAGCAGCAACCTCACTAACCTTTTTAGCAATTTCTTCGGCAGAAATAAGTACATTTTCTTTTTTGTTTTCCATATCTTTCCTCCCATGCTTTTTATATAATAATTATTATTATATAAAAAATATCATAATTTTACAAGAATTTAGATACACTTCAGGAAATTATAATTTTTCAATTTATAATTTAGATTTAATCCACCGCTGCAAGGAATGCACGGAATCGCGGGGGCGGAACGGTCAAGAGCGCTCCCTACAATTCTATTTTAATCCTAAGAACATCTAAATGCTCACTCTATGTTCATTCCATATATTTTCCTTATCTCTGCTGTAATTTGTTCATTAATGATTTTAAATTACAAATTATAGATTATAATAGAAGATTCTTTTATGATGCTTTTTATTGATGTATAATTTGGGTAGAGGTGAAAATATGATAAAGGGTAATTCATTAGGGATAAGAAAAGTATATATTGATGAACTAAATGAGCTTATAAACAAACAATATGATAAAAATAAGCTTATAGATGAAGAAGTTATGAATACGGTCTGCAGTATATCAGGGAAAATTGGAAAAGAAATTTCTCTATATATAAACAGGCATGGGGTTATTTTAGACATTACAATTGGTGATGATAAAACAGTTTTACTAAAAGGAATGAACGAAAAAAGAAGTGCATATGGGCTTTGCGGCATAAGATGCATTCATACTCACCCTAACTGTTCATCATGTTTGTCATCTCTTGATAAAACTGCTCTAACAAATTTAAAATTTGATCTTTTAGCAGCTATAGAGGTTATAGATGAAAAGCCTGCTCAAATAAGCATTGGATATATTAAAGCAGATAATGGAAGATTAACTGACGATATAGTAATAGATGGTCCAATAGATGCATCTAAAATAGATGATTATAATTTTATGAATGTAGTTGAAAATATCGAAAAGACAGTTTCTGATTATATATATGAAAATGAAGATAAACAAAATGAAAGAACAATTTTAGTTGGTGGCTTGAGAAATGATATGTATAGTGCAGAGGAGTCTTTACTTGAACTTGAAGAGCTTGTTACAACTGCAGGAGGAAATGTTGTAGATAAGGCAATGCAAAATAAAAATAAAGTTGATGCAGCATATTATATAGGCAGAGGAAAAGCCGAGGAAATTTCGCATCTTGTTCAAAATATTTCAGCTGATACTGTTGTTTTTGATGATGAATTAAGTGGTATTCAGCAAAGAAACTTAGAAGAAATTTTTAACTGCAAAGTTATTGATAGGACTACACTTATTTTAGATATTTTTGCTCAAAGAGCTAAATCCAGCGAAGGGAAAATACAGGTTGAGCTTGCACAGTTAAAGTATAGACTTCCAAGGATTATAGGCATGGGCGAAAATATGTCAAGAACGGGTGGCGGTATAGGTACAAGAGGTCCTGGTGAACAAAAACTTGAAACTGACAAAAGAACAATTAAAAAAAGGATATATGACCTTGAAGAGGAACTTAAAAATATTAAAAAAACTAGAGAACTTCAGCGAAAGAGAAGGGTTTCCAATGAAATACCTGTGGTAACTTTAGCAGGTTATACTAATGCAGGTAAATCTACATTAAGGAATAAAATGTGTGAATATTGGGGAACAGATAAAGAAAAAGTACTTGAGTCGGATATATTATTTGCAACTTTAGATCCAACTACAAGATTAGTTAGTCTCCCATCAGGTAAAGAGGCATTATTAACTGATACTGTAGGCTTTATTAGGAAGCTTCCTCATGAACTTGTTGAAGCATTTAAATCGACATTAGAAGAGGTAGCATTAAGCGACCTTATTGTTCATGTAGTTGATGGATCAAATGAAAATGCAATTGCTCAAATGGAAACTGTAAATAGTGTTTTAAATGAAATAGGTGCAGGTGATAAGAAGTTAATTATTGCAGTTAATAAGGTAGACAAAGCACCAGCTGAAAATATTGATATTATCAGAAGCAAATTCAACAACATAATAGAAATATCAGCTTTAAATGGATATAACATTGATGAACTGTTAAAAGCTATTGACAGCAAACTTTTTGGAAACTTTATTACTGAAGAGCTGCTGGTTCCTTATGAAAAGGGTAACATCTTATCTTACTTACATGATAATAATTGTGTTGAAAAAGAGGAATATAGGGAAAACGGCATATATATAAGAATTAAAACTACTCCAGACATTATAGGACGCGTTAGTCAATACAAAATAGATAAGTAAGGTGATTCTTAGAAGAACCAATACAGAGCTGTAGCAACCGTTGGATATTACGGATGGTAGCCATCGAATTTGATATTGCCAGTATGTAAATTTACTGGCAGTATTTTTTATTTGAACCTGCCATTCGTGTTACTCCATTAATTCGCAATTTAGATGTAACTCACCGCTGCGATAAGAAAAATATATTCCATTCACTTTGACCTTTGCAAAGATGTTGTAGGGAACGGTCTTGACCGTTCCTCTGGGTGATGCACGGAATCATGGGGGGCGGAACGGGCAAGACCGCTCCCTACCCTGAAAATTTAAAAAAATATTGACATAATAGAAAAATGCTTTTATAATAAACAATGTCAGAGAAAAAGCTAATATTAATGCCGAATAGCCAAATGGTAAGGCACCTGACTCTGACTCAGGGATGTGTAGGTTCGAGTCCTGCTTCGGCAGCCAAAAATCCAAAAATAGGGTAGAAATAGTTTCTACCCTATTTTTTTACTATTCATCATTTAGATTTAATGCACCGCTGCAAAAAATATATTCCATTTACTTTGATCTTTGCAAAGATGTTCTAAGGATTAAAATGCCAGACAGCATGCTTTTCTTATCTTTTCTGTAATTTGCTCATTAATGATTCTAAATTATGAATTGCAGATGCATATAATAATATTAATAAAATATAAAGCTCGCCAGTAGATTTTTGGATAATAAAAAGGATATAATAAATTAAATGAATTTTTAAGTGTATATAACTTTATTATTAGGTAGGGAGGGAAAGAAACATGAAAAAAATAAAGGGATGGGTTATAGGCATTATTGTTATTGCAATAATAGTTTTTTGGGGAATAGGCACATATAACGGGCTTGTATCTTCAAAGGAAAAAGTTACAAATGCTAATGCCCAAATACAGGAACAGCTTCAAAGAAGAAATGATTTAATCCCTAATCTTGTTAACACAGTAAAGGGCTATGCTGCACATGAAAAGGAAGTCATGGAAAGTGTTGCAAATGCAAGAGCAAAACTTGCTGGTGCTAAGGACATGAATGAACAGGCAGCAGCCAGTGATGAATTAAGCAGTGCTATTTCAAGACTTTTGGTTGTGGTAGAAAAATATCCAGATTTAAAAGCAGATGCAAATTTTAGAGCACTTATGGATGAACTTGCAGGCACAGAAAACAGGATATCTCAAAGAAGAAGGGATTACAATAATGTGACAGCAGCATATAATGCAAAAATAAAAAGATTTCCAACAGTTATAATTGCAAGAATGACAGGTTTTAATTCAATGCCGTATTTTGAAGCATCACCTAATGCTCAGTCAGCTCCAGATGTTAAATTTTAAGGAGGGCCTTTTAGATGAAATATTTTAAAAGGTTAGGCATAGTTTTCTTTTTGATATTTTATTCTTTTACTTCTGTTTGTTTTGCAAAACCTAAGTTCCCTGAACCAACACCAGATAAATATGTTAATGATTATACAGGAACTTTGTCAGAGGATACAAAAAATAAAATAATATCCTTAGGAAAAGACCTTTATGATAAAACCACAGCTGAAGTTGCGGTGGTTATCATAGATTCTACTGGTGATGAAAGTATTGAAGATTACGCAAATGACCTATTTGATAAATGGGGAATTGGAACTAAAGGCAAGGACAATGGAGTGCTTTTAATTGCAGCTATTAAAGATAGAAAAATGAGAATAGAAGTGGGGTATGGATTAGAAGGGGCTTTGCCAGACGGAAAAACAGGCAGAATAAGAGATGAATATATAACACCATTTTTTAAACAGGGTGATTATGATACAGGTATTTTAAAAGGATATATTGAAATATGTAAGGAAACAGCAAAGGAATATAATGTAACTCTTGATGATTTTGATAATAAATATAATGAAGGGGAGTATAACAATTACCCTGATAGAGATTATAATAATTCTAATCATGGTTCACCAGCAGGTTTAATTTTTGCTATTATATTATTTCTATTTATAGATGGGTTTGTATGTAGGGGGAAACTCTTAAGAACTATAATGTATTTTCTTTTTTGGGGTAATGGACCAAGAGGAGGAGGCAGAGGCGGCGGAAACTTCGGCGGCGGAGGCTTTGGCGGCGGCTCTTCAGGAGGCGGCTCCTCAAATGGCGGTTTTGGTGGAGGCTCCTCTGGAGGAGGAGGTTCTTCAGGAGGCTGGTAGCAGATGAAAAAAGGTATATTCCATTCATTTTGACATTTGCAAGGATGTTCTAAGGATTAAAATGCCAGATAAACTGTAGGGGACGGTTTTGACCGTCCCGCTCGCCTAAATTATGATCATCCTGCAAATGCCATAGAATGAAATTGTTACTGTGTGCTGGCACCGTTCTGTTCCCCCAAATTTCGCTCGTCCATCAACGGAACGGTCAAGACCGTTCCCTACATTTTATTAATTCTAAGAACATCTAAATGCTCACTTTATGTTCATTTTATATGTTTTTCTTATCCCTACTGTCTTTGCGCTTTTATAAAATTATGATATTCTGCAACAACCCCATTTTTAAAAGCTCCACCTGAGTCTTAGAATCACTTGATGATAAGTGAATGCCCTGTCATAAAATTGGTTTTTGGAATTTTTAACAAATCACATATAGTGGGAGCAATATCTCTTTGACTTATAATATTATTTGAATCTTTAAAATTCGTAGCATTTAAATCTGGTGATAATATAATAATTGGTATCTCGAGAGATTTTATATTACTATCACCATGACCTCCTTTATCCTTATGCCCATGGTCTGATGTAATTATTAGAGTATAATTATTTTTATAAAGAACCTCATATAAATTTTTTATTTCAGAGTCTATTTCATAAACTACCTCATCATATTCCTTTGATTTACCTCCAAATTTATGTCCTGCTCGATCAACTTTCATTGGGTGAACAACTAAAAAGTTTGGCGAATAATTTATAATTTGTTTTTCAGCTTCATAGAAAACTTTATCATCGTTATAATAATAAAAGTAGCCCTCATCTATGCTTATGCTATACAAATCTTTTAACCAGTAAAACCCGCAAGCTGCTGTTTTTAAATTGTTGCTTTTACACGCACTAAATAGATTAGGAGTTATTGAAGGTTTTAACCCCAAATTTGAAGTAATTCCATTTATATAGGTTTGGGAGCCAGTAAGGATTCTTTCGTATCCTGGTCTTGAAATAGATGGGGTTTCAGCCATAGCCCTGTAGTGTATTCCATTATTTTTATTTAACATTTCATTAATAAAAGGCATTTTTAAAGATGTATCATATCTCAGCCCATCAACTATAATGAGACATACTTTTTCATTTTTATAAAGCTTTGTATCTGCAACAGTATAAAACTCATTTTCAAATATATATAAAAAACTTGTTACAATAAAAAAATATATAAGTATGCAATAAAGAAAATTTTTTAGCTTCATATTATCAACTCCAATTTTTTGCCCGCTAATATAATTTTCTTCAATTTTGAATAAAATATATGTAGTTAATTAAGGTATATTTGGAACATTAATAAAAGAAAATCAGTAGAAGGGTTGTTATTTAATAAAAGTTATCTTATAATATTAAACAAGAGGTGATAAAGTGAAAAAAATAATAATAGTAGGCAGCGGTATTGCAGGTGTTACTGCAGCTGAAAACATCAGAAAAATCAATAGGGATGTAGAAATCAGCATCATAACAGATGAAAAGTTTTATCCATATAGCAGAATAAAATTAAGTAAATATATATGTAGGCCTTTTAATATAGAAGAATTATATCTTCATAAAGGCGATTGGTATAAGGAACAAAATATAAAAGTAGTATTATCAAGAGAATTAAACAAAATTATACCAGAAGAGAACAGTATAGTTTTGAGTAGTGGGGAAAAAATTACATACGATAAATTAATATTAGCAAATGGAAGCAGCAGTTTTGTGCCTCCAATTAGAGGAAATGAATTAAATGGCGTTTTTACAGTTAGAAAAGCTGAAGATATAAATAAAATAAATAATTATATAAATGAAATGAAGGTTAAAAATGTAACTGTAATAGGAGGAGGGCTTTTAGGTATTGAAGCTGCTTGGTCTATAAGGGAAAATAGCAATATTAATATAAACATAATTGAAGCATTGCCAAGACTGCTCCCAAGGCAGTTAGATGAAGAAGGTTCACAAATACTTGAAAACATAGTAAATGAAAACAACATAACACTTTATAAGGCATATGGAGTTAAGGAAATTAGCGGTAATAGCCATGTAGAAAAGGTTATCCTTGAAAATGGAAATGAAGTTATTTCTGATTTGGTTATTATTTCAGCAGGTGTAAGAAGCAATATTAAAGCTGCTTTAGATTCAAAAATAAATGCAAACAGAGGAATAATAGTTGATGACAGAATGAGGACAAATTATGATAACATTTATGCAGCAGGAGATGTTGCAGAGTTTAGTGGCAATGTATGGGGAATTTGGCCTGTTGCTATGGAGCAAGGGAAAGTAGCAGGGATTAACTCAGCTGGTATAGAAGCACATTATAATGAGATTACACCTTCAAATTTACTTCAAGTTATGGGTGTAAGTGTATTTTCTGCTGGTACAATTAATGATAAAGATGCTCAGGCTGTAAAATATGATGGTATTTATTCAAAACTTTTCTTTAAAGAGGGTCTTATTATTGGAGGAATAGTGATGGGAGATACTAAAAAGGGATTTAAAATAAAGACAGCTATAGAGCAAAGGAGAAACTTTAGTAAAGAGTTACTAAATAATGTTGATATAATGAAAATTATATAGATTTATTAAAATTTATTTAAGGGAGGCTTTTATATGGATAAGTATGTTTGTCCTGCATGCGGTTATATTTATGACCCAGAATTAGGAGACCCAGATAACGGAATAGCTCCAGGAACAAAATTTGAAGATATTCCAGATGATTGGGTTTGCCCAGTTTGTGGGCTTGCAAAATCAGAATTTGAAAAGAATTAGTAATTAGTAAAAAGGAGTCTGTTTCTAAATAGTTTTTATCAAACATTTAGAAACAGACTCCTTTTTTATTAACTTTTAAAATTAATGTGGATTTTTAGACTTAAAAATATTACTTTGCAGCCTCATTTAAGTCTTTCATTAAAGCATCAACATCTATTCCATGTGCGAGAGCACCCTGCTCTACATTTTCATATTGTGAAGCCATTCATCCAAAACATCCCATGCCATAGGATTGAAAGACGTCAACAGTTTTAGGGTATTTAGACACAATTTCTGTTATACCCATGTCTTTTGTTATCATATGAACACACCTCCATCTTTATTTTATGCCAAATAGATATTTTCTATAATGACTTTATGATGTATTATATTATCATATAATGTTATCATTGGCAATAGAGTTTACAATATGTCATACATAATTAACATATTAATTAAAAATGGGGGATAACATGGGAATTGAAAGGGATTACACTATTTTAAATAGTTCAGAAGTTAAATTTGAGGAAAAAAAATCTATATTTATTTGCAATATCAGCAGAGTAAAAGATGAAAATGACGCACTAAGGTTTATAGATAATATTAAATCCAAATATAAGGATGCAACCCATAATGTTTATGCTTATACAACTAATAATGGAATATCTATGAGGTATTCTGATGATGGCGAACCACAGGGAACTGCAGGGCCACCTGTTTTAGAAGTTTTAAAAAGAGAAGGATTAAATGATGTAGTTTGTGTAGTAACAAGATACTTTGGCGGAACACTACTTGGTGCAGGCGGACTTATAAGGGCTTATAGCAAGGCATGTAAGATGGGTGTGGATGAATCAAAAAAAGTATTAAGAGAAATAGGCATAGAATTTACACTTAAATGCGATTATGAGAGATATGGGAAAATTAATAATTACCTGCAAAATAAAAATGTAATTATAAAAGGAACTGAATTTATGGAAAATGTTAAGATGACGGCTATTTGCCTTATGGAGGATTTCGACAATATAAGCAGCGATATAATAGAATTTATGAATGGTGATAATACTATAAATATAAATTCAAAGGAGCTTTACTTTGTTGATGAATCGGGCAAACTAATATAAAATTACTGTAATTCGCAATTTAAGAAAAATGTGAATTACGGATAATAACAATCGTTGTGCCATAACAATGGATTTGTGTCAATGTATTCTCAAATTTTCTGATATTCCTGTTCATTACGAATAATTGGAATGGTAGGGAGCGGTCTTGACCGTTCCGCCCCACCAAATTCAGATTGTCCTGCAAATGCCATAGAATAGAATTGCTACCTGGGTGCTGGCACCGTTTCGCTCTCCCGATTCTGCCCATTCACCAACGGAACGGTCAAGACCGCTCCCTACGGCATTTATTGTTTGTATAATTAAATTATCGTTTTTTAAATCATAATTTAATTAGAAATTTGAAAACATAAAAAATGCTTCGCATTTTTCTACTGTTATAACACAAAATAAAATCTAAATCACGAATTGTTGAACAAAATTATCAAGTTGTTGAAAATAACTTTGTATTGTGATAATATTTTAGAGGAAACCTACCATACCATGAGGAGGTAGTAATATTATGAACACACAAGAAGTTTCCCATGAACTTGTGGATTGGATTTATGATACAGTAAAACAAGCAGGATGTAATGGTGTAGTATTAGGACTCAGCGGTGGGGTTGATTCTGCAGTAGTAGCTGCTGCCTCGAAAAAAGCCTTTCCTGATAATGTTTTGGGAATAATCATGCCATGCCATAGCAATGAGGAAGATGAAAAGGATGCTGTATTATTAGCTGAAACACTGGATATAAAATATAAAAAAGTAGTTTTAGATAAGGTATATGATACTTTTTTAGCTGAAACTGATATTAATGATGCTTCAAGAATGGCTTTAGCTAATATAAAACCAAGGCTTAGAATGTTAACTTTATATTACTATGCTGCAAATTGTAATTATTTAGTTGCAGGCACTGGCAATAAAAGTGAGCTTACGGTAGGATATTTTACCAAATATGGTGACAGCGGAGCAGACATTTTACCGTTAGCACCCTTTGTAAAACATGAGGTATGGGATCTTGCAAGATATTTTGATATACCCAAGAAAATAATTAATAAACCGCCGTCGGCAGGACTCTGGGAAAATCAAACTGATGAAAATGAAATGGGCATAAATTATGATGAGCTTGATACTTATATTTTGACTGGTAAAGCAAATGATAGAGTAAAAACTATAGTTGATAATTTAAACAGAAAGAGCAAACATAAAAGAGAATTTGCTAAAATTTTTGTCCCAAATAAATAATACAGTTTAATATGAATAGTACTGGTGCAGACAGGGGCTAAATGCATTAGGCAATATAGATTTGTAGGAGGGGTAAACATGTCAGGACATTCAAAGTGGCATAATATACAAGCTAAAAAGGGTAAAGCAGATGCAAAAAGAGGAAAAGTATTTACAAAAATAGGTAAGGAAATTGCAGTTGCAGTTAAAGAGGGCGGATCAAACCTTGATTCTAATTCAAGATTAAGGGATACTGTTTCAAAGGCAAAGTCAAACAATATGCCTATGGATAATATAACGAGAGCTATTAAAAAGGCTGCAGGTGAAACTGATTCAGTTAATTATGAGGAAGTTATCTATGAAGGATATGGACCATCTGGAGTAGCTTTTATGGTAGAAGCTCTTACTGATAATAGAAATAGAACAGCTGGTGATGTTAGACATGCTTTTGAAAGACATGCTGGTAATCTTGGAACATCAGGCTGTGTGGCTTATATGTTTGAGAAGAAAGGACTTTTAGTCATAGAAAAAACTGATGAAACAGATGAGGACGAACTTATGATGAAGGCTTTAGAAGCTGGTGCTGAAGACTTTTCATCTCAGGATGATGTATATGAAATTATAACTGCTCCTGAAAACTTTTCTGCTGTAAGAGATTCTCTTGAAAAAGATGGAATAAATTTCATTTCTGCTGAAATGTCAATGATTCCTAATATGACGACAGCTGTTGATGAAAATACAGCAGGAAAAGTTCAAAAACTTATAGATGTTCTTGAAGATAATGACGATATTCAAAACGTCTGGCACAATGCTGAATTCCCTGAAGGATGGGAAGCAGAAGAATAGAGTTGTATCAAGGTTTTGATGGCATACGTTAAACACACTCTTTTGTGTATATATGTATAAGGGAGTGTGTATTTTTTTATAATTAAAATATAATTTTGAATAATAATTAAGATTTTGGACATAATACCAAATACAAGGAGGAATGGTATTATGTTTAATAGCAAATTAAGTAAAGTACTATTGATTATTTCAATAGTTGTTATTACATTTGTTACAAGCTATATATATACATTCAAAAGAACAAATGATAAAGAGGCCTCTGAGATTGCCAAAACAAAGGTAAATGCTGAAACTTTAAATAATGATTATAAGATTGTAATAAATAACAATACAAAAATAACAAAAATAAATAGATATACAATGGGAATGGTTTTTGAAAAAAAGACAGAAGAAAAGCCTGATTCAAACTTAATAGGAATGGATAAGGATGAAGCCGAAAAATATTTTAAAAATATAGGCTATTTGATGATAGAATTCACTTCCAAAGACGTTATTCTTGTGCGTGAAAAAAATTCATGGTGCCCGGGTGCATTTGTAGTAAAGGATAATGATGGATATATAACTATATATGATGTGGACAATAACAGCAATTTAATTTTTAAAGAAAATACAAACATGTCCACTAACATGCTTCCCGAGGGGGATAAGAATGAAGTAATAAAAGGAAAAACCTATGAAACAATGGACGAAGTGAAAAGTTTAATTAGCGAATACGCCTCTTAACTCCTGATCTTTCAGGAGTTTTTTATATCTGTAATTTTCACTTTAAAATCATTAATGAACAAATTACAGCGGAGATAAGAAAAATATATGGAATGAACATAGAGTAGGGAACGGTCTTGACCGTTCCGTTGATGGACGAGCGGAATCTAGTGGGAGTGGAGCGGTGCCAACACTCAGTAACAATTTCATTCTATGGCATTTGCAGGATGATCTGAATTTGGGAGGGCGGAACGGTCAAGACCGCTCCCTACAGCTTGTCTGGCATTTTAATCCTTAGAACATCTTTGCAAACGGTAAAGTGAATGGAATATATTTTTCTTATCGCAGCGGTGGATTAAATCTACATTATGAATTGAAGTCCTTATGTATATGTATTTTGGTATGCCAAGAATATAAATAAGTGGTATAATACTAATCGAACATATTTTCGTAAATATAAGGAGAAGAATATGAGAATAATTGGTATAGACCCTGGAATTGCTATATTAGGGGTTGGTGTTTTAGATTATTTCAATAATAGCTTTAAAGTTGTTGATTATTTTGCAATTACTACCACTCCCAAAAATAAAATGCCGGAAAGGCTTGAAATATTGTATGATTCACTTGATAATGTATTTAAAAAGTATAAGCCTGATGCTGTTGCCTATGAAGAGCTTTTTTTTAATCAAAACGCAAAAACAGCAATAACAGTTGGACAGGCAAGGGGAGTTTCTATACTTGCGGCCCAAAAACAAAAGCTTAATATTTTTGAGTACACACCACTGCAGGTAAAACAAGCAGTTGTTGGGTATGGGAGAGCAGATAAAAATCAAGTACAGCAGATGGTAAAGGTGATATTAAATTTAAGAGAAATTCCAAAACCTGATGATGTTGCAGATGCTCTTGCTATAGGCATTTGCCATGGACATTCAAGCCATAGGGCAGAGATGTTTAGAATTAAATGAGGTGATAATATGATTGCTTTTGTTAAAGGAATTATTGAAGAAAAGGGATTGGATTATATCATTATCAATAATAACGATATTGGGTATATTGTTAATATACCTCAAAGGGATATAGAAAAGTCTGGTGAAGTTGGAGATGTGGTGAAAGTATTTACTTATCATTATGTAAGAGAAGATCAAATGGCATTGTATGGTTTCCTACATAAAGAATCTCTCAGCATGTTTAAACTGCTTATTAATGTAACAGGTATTGGACCTAAAGCTGCATTATCAATTTTATCTCAGATGTCACCTCAGGAAATAGCTATTGCAGTTATGACAAATGATGAAAAGTCTCTTTGCAGAGCTCAAGGTGTTGGTAAAAAAACAGCTCAAAGAATCATCTTAGAACTTAAGGATAAGCTTAAAAATTATGAAATAAAGGTTGATAAAATAGCTAATGATGATAATTTTGATTCTAATGAAGCAAATGAGGCAATAGAAGCATTGATATCACTTGGATATACAAGGGAAGAGGCAGCTTTTGCAGTAAATAAGGTTTATAAGAAGGAACAACCTGTTGAGGATACTGTAAAAAATGCTCTAAAAACACTTATGAAAGGATAGGTGCTTTATTTTATGGAAGAGGAAAGAATCATTGCATCTGAACAAAAAAAAGAGGATGCAGATACAGAAGGCAGTTTAAGGCCTCAAAAGCTCGAGGAATATATAGGGCAAGCAAAAGTAAAAGAAAAACTCTCAATATTTATTAAAGCAGCTCAAAAAAGGGATGAACCATTAGATCATGTATTGCTTTATGGACCACCTGGACTTGGGAAAACAACCCTGGCAAATATAATTGCAAATGAAATGGGCTGTGGGATGAGAGTTACTTCAGGGCCTGCTATTGAAAGGGCTGGAGATTTGGCTGCTATTTTAACAAACTTAGGTGAAAATGATGTGCTGTTTATTGATGAAATACATAGGTTAAACAGAAGTGTAGAAGAAATACTCTACCCTGCAATGGAGGATTTTGCTCTCGATATAATTATAGGGAAAGGGCCAAGTGCACGTTCCATTAGAATTGATCTTCCTAAGTTTACACTGATAGGTGCTACTACAAGAGCTGGAATGCTGACATCACCTTTGCGTGATAGATTTGGTATAGTAATGAGATTAGAGCTTTACACGCCTGATGAATTACTTCATATTGTTGAAAGGTCTGCAAAGATTTTAAATATTGGTATTGATGAAGAAGGTGCACTTGAAATTGCAAGGCGTTCTCGTGGGACTCCAAGAGTTGCAAATAGATTATTGAAGAGAGTTAGGGATTTTGCCGAGGTTAAAGGTAATGGATATATTGATGCGAAAACAGCTGATAAAGCTTTAAATTTGCTTGAGATTGATAAGCTTGGACTTGATAACGTAGATAGAAAAATGCTTTTAACTATGATTGATAAATTCGGAGGAGGACCGGTAGGCCTTGATACTCTTGCCTATTCTATTGGTGAAGAAAGTGTTACTATAGAGGATGTTTATGAACCATATCTTTTACAAATGGGTTTTATAAACAGAACTCCAAGAGGAAGGGTAGTTACATCTGCGGGATATAAGCATTTTGGAAGACAAGAGACTTTTTGTTGATTTTTTATTATAATTAATTTATTATTATATAGTATGAAATTTAGCAGCAGTTTAAGGAGTGAAAGTAGAAAATGAATCTTCATGATTTTTATTATGAGCTTCCAAAGGAGCTCATTGCACAAGAACCTATAAAGGAAAGAGACATGTCAAGGCTTATGGTTTTAAATAAAGAAACAGGTGAAATCCATCATAGGATATTTAAAAATGTTGTGGACTATTTAAATGAGGGGGATTGCCTGGTTTTAAATAATAGCAGGGTTATTCCTGCAAGACTTTATGGAATCAAAGATGAGACAGGTGGAAAAATGGAATTTGTTCTTCTTAGAAGGGTAGATAAGGATAAATGGGAAACCCTTGTAAGGCCGGGTAAGAGGGCAAAAATTGGATCTGAATTTACATTTGGCAATGGCGAATTAAGATGCAAAATTCTTGAACATACAGATTCAGGCGGAAGAATAATTCAGTTTTATTATGATGGAGTATTTGAAGAAATATTAGATAAGCTTGGGCAAATGCCTTTACCGCCATATATTAAAAAGGAATTAAAGGATCAGGAAAGATATCAAACGGTATATTCAAAAGTGAAGGGTTCAGCTGCAGCGCCAACAGCAGGGCTGCATTTTACTAATGAACTGCTTGATGAAATAAGAAAAAAAGGTGTGAACATAGCATATCTTACTCTTCATGTTGGTCTTGGAACATTTAGACCAGTTAAAGAGGAAAAAATAGAGGATCATAAAATGCATTCAGAGTTTTATGTTATAGATGAAAAAAATGCTGAAATTATTAATGAAGCTAAAAGAAGAGGGAATAAAGTAGTAGCAGTTGGAACTACTTCCTGCAGGACAATTGAAACTGCAGGAGATGAAAATGGATTTGTTAAACCTTCCACAGGATGGACAGATATTTTCATCTATCCTGGATATAAATTTAAAGTTATGGATGCTTTAATAACAAATTTTCATCTTCCAGAATCAACGTTAATAATGTTAGTAAGTGCTTTTGCAGGTAGGGAAAATATACTTAATGCATATAATGTAGCTGTTAAAGAAAAATATAGATTTTTTAGTTTTGGAGATGCAATGCTTTTGATTTAGGAGGAAATTATGAGTGCAATAAAGTATGAACTGATAAAGGAATCTAAGGATTCCGGTGCAAGGCTTGGAAAGCTTTATACTCCTCATGGGGTTATAGAAACGCCAATTTTTATGCCCGTTGGGACTCAGGCTACGGTTAAAGCAATGACGCCTGAAGAATTAAAAAGTATAGGGGCACAAATAATACTTAGTAATACCTATCATCTTCATATGAGGCCAGGTGAAGAGATCATTAAAAAGGCTGGCGGCCTTCATAAATTTATGAATTGGGATAAACCAATACTTACAGACAGCGGTGGATTTCAAGTATTTAGTTTAAGTGATCTTAGAAATATTACTGAAGAAGGGGTTACTTTTAAATCACATTTAGACGGCTCAAAGCACTTTATCTCACCTGAAGATGCAATAAGGATTGAAAATGCCCTTGGTGCTGATATAATAATGTGTTTTGATGAATGTCTTCCATACCCTTGCGAATATGATTATGCAAAGAATTCACTTAATAGAACAATTAGGTGGGCAGAGAGATGTAAAGAAACCCATAAGAATACTGAAAATCAGGCATTGTTTGGAATTATACAGGGTGGAATGTATAGGGATTTGAGAGAAGAAAGTGTTAAAAGGATGACAGAACTTGACTTCCCGGGGTATTCTATTGGAGGGTTAAGTATTGGTGAGCCTAAGGAACTCATGTATGAAGTGCTTGATTATACAATGCCTATCATGCCTAAAGATAAGCCAAGATATCTTATGGGAGTTGGAAGCCCTGATTGTTTATTTGAAGGTGTAATAAGAGGAATTGATATGTTTGATTGTGTTCTTCCTACGAGAATTGCAAGGAATGGGACAGTGCTTACAAGCAAAGGGAAACTTGTAATTAAAAATGCTAAATATGCAGAGGATTTTAGGCCCATTGATGATGAATGTGACTGTTATGCTTGTAAAAATTATTCAAGAGCTTATATAAGACATCTTTTTAAAGCAAAAGAAATATTAGCTGCAAGGCTTGCTACTATTCACAATTTAAGATTTTTAATACATTTAATGGAACAAATAAGAGAAGCAATAAAAGATGATAGACTTTTAGAATTTAAAGATGAATTTTATTCGAAATATGGTTATAATTAAAATATATAAATTTTAAGGAGGTAATACAATGCAACAAGGTACTGTAGCCACAATAGTTATGTGGGTAATGGTTTTTGCAATTTTCTACCTTTTTTTAATTCTTCCAGAACAAAAAAGGCAGAAGAAGACTAAGAAAATGCTTGATGCACTTATTGTAGGAGATAAGGTTATGACCAGAGGAGGAATAATTGGGACAATATTAAATTTAAATGAGGACACAGTTGTTATTGAATCTGGCCCAAGCAGAATGAAAATTGAACTTGCAAGATATGCAATAAGTTCAGTAGTAGAAAGCAGAGCAGAAAAGTACAATATTAAAAAAGAAGACAGTAAGGATGAAGACAAGGGAGAGAAAAAAGAAGAGAAAAAAGAAGAAAAGAAGGGAGAAAAGAAAGAAGAAAAGTAACATTAGATACATAATGATATATTCCATCTCATATTTATTAAATAGGAGGTGGAATTATGTTTAGTAAGGATGAAAATAAAAAAGATTATGTTAAAATCTATGTTAAATCAATAATAAGGGGAATATTAGTATCCGCTGCTCTTTTATTAATATCTACTATAGTTTTTTACTTTACTAAATTAAATGGAAACTATATGCAAATTACTGCCTATATCATAAGCATTATTGGTATATGTTATTCAAGTATATATGGTTCTTATAAAATTGGTAAAAAAGGATATTTACATGGTGCTTTTATAGGATTTATATATATGTTTTTGTTATCAATTATTGCTTTGCTGGCAGAAAAAGGGGAAGCAAAAAGTTCATCTATGCTCATTATGTATGTGGCGTCAATTATTATTGGGATGTTGTCTGGCATGATAGGGACAGTATTGTGTGATAAAAACTAACGACTATTTATTGAGAAATCAAGAATCATGTGATATAATAAAAAAAGTTTATTAAATTATTTATGTTTATAAAGGGCTTAAGGAGGTAATAATTGTGAAGCATATTAAAACTATAAATGCTGGCGTATTAAAAGCAAGTTTAAAGAAGCCAGGCTGCAAAGAATGTGCAAATTCATGTCAGTCAGCTTGCAAAACTTCTTGTACAGTTGCAAATTTAGCATGTGAAAACAAGTAACAAAGTGGCAGTAACTTGATAGTTACTGCTTTTTAAGTGATTAATATTAATGGAGGAGGAAACATTTTGAACGTTCATAAATTTAAACAGCAGGGTTTAAATATTGTTATAGATGTCAACAGCGGGGCTATACATGTTGTGGATGATGTAGTTTATGACATATTAAATTATTTTGAAGATAACAACAAAGAACTTATTTATGAAAAATTGAAGGACAAATATAGTATAAGTGAGATAGATGAAGGCTTATCTGATATAAATGAACTTATTGAAAAAGGACTATTATTTAGTAAGGATGTATTTCAAGATGCAGTAAAAAGGAATGAGGAACCATCTTATATAAAGGCTCTTTGTTTAAATGTAGCCCATGATTGTAATTTAAGATGTAAATATTGTTTTGCATCGAAAGGTGATTACAATGGGAAAAGGGAGCTTATGAGCATTGAGGTAGCTAAGAAGGCTATTGATTTTGTAATAAAAAATTCTGGTCCAAGAAAGAATATTGAAGTAGATTTATTTGGAGGAGAACCTTTACTTAATTTTGAGACAGTAAAAGGGGTAGTTGAGTATGGGAAAACAGAGGGGCCTAAATATGGGAAGGATATTAGATTTACAATAACAACTAATGCTACGCGTCTTGATGACGAAAAAATAAAATTTATTAATGATAATATGGTTAATGTGGTACTAAGCATTGATGGAAGAAAAGAAGTTAATGATAAAATCAGGGTAAGATGTGATGGCAGCGGTAGTTTTGATACTATTTTGCCTCAAATCAAAAAAATGGTCAGCAATAGAACAAAGGGAAAGCAGTATTATGTAAGGGGAACATTTACAAGGGAAAACTTAGACTTTTATAATGATGTCATTTTTCTTGCAGATGAAGGCTTTAAGGAAATATCCATAGAACCTGTTGTGCTTGAAGATGGGAATCCCTTAGCTTTAAGGGAAGAGGATTTACCTAAGATTTTTGAACAATATGATAAGCTTACAGAAGAAATGATAAAGAGAATTAAAGAAGGCAGAGGATTTAAGTTTTATCATTTTGCTATTGATATAAATGGCGGTCCTTGCATATATAAAAGGATATCAGGATGCGGTGCAGGACATGAATATGTAGCAGTAACGCCTAATGGCGATATATACCCTTGCCATCAATTTGTTGGAAATAATAAATTTGTTATGGGTAATGTTTTTAATGAAAATGAAGGATTAGATAAAAATATTATAAATACCTTTAAGCATGGACATGTATATAATAAGCCTGAATGTATGAATTGTTGGGCAAGATTTTATTGCAGCGGCGGATGCCAAGCAAATAATTATAATTTCAATGGTGACATACACATCCCTTATCATTTAGGGTGTGAAATGATGAAAAAAAGGATTGAATGTGCGATAGCTTTAAAAATAAAAACGCAGGAATAGGTGTTTATTAAGAAGGAAAAATAAGAGATATGTAGAATATAAATAAGGTTGATATTATTCGATTTAATCCTCAGTGCATTGAATTGACTTAAAAATTTTAAGACTGTATAATTTACATTAGCAACTAAATTAAAGGGGGATGCTTATGAAAAAAAAGAATTCCATAAAGTTTATAGTAAGTGCTGCTTTAATAGCTTTATTTGCTTATATTTCTGTATTTGGTATGCAAATTGGGGGATATATGTTTAAACCTCTTGGTAAAGCAATAAAACTTGGTCTTGATTTAAAAGGCGGAGTTTATATTGAAGAGGAGATAAAGGAAAAGGATGTAAGTAAGGAAACACTAGATAGGACAAAAGAGCTTTTACAGCTTAGGGTCAATGGACTTGGAGTTAATGATGCCGTAGTTACAAATGCTGGAGAAAATAGGATTAGAATTGAAATTCCAGGAATAAATGATGTAAATAAGGCACTAGAGCAAATTGGAAAAACTGGGAAGCTAACTTTTGTGGGACCAAACGATGATGTTATTATTACAGGTCAAGATGTTAAGGATGCAACAGTAGGTGTTGATCCTAATACTCAGCAGCCTGTTGTTCAGTTAAAATTGAACGAAGACGGTACAGTAAAATTCAGAGAAGCAACAAAAAAATATATTGGTAAACCAATATCTATAATAATGGATGATGAGGTTGTTTCATCTCCAAGAGTTAATAGTGAAATACCTAATGGAGAGGCTATTATCACTGGAAGTAAGGATGTTGCAGAAGCAAAAAGACTTGCAGGAATTATAAAATCAGGTGCTTTGCCTGTTACACTATCTCCTGCCACAGTTAAAACTATAGGACCATCCCTTGGAGCTGAAGCAATTCCAACAAGTAAAAAAGCAGCAGCAATTGGTATTGCGCTGGTTATGATATTTATGTTGATTTATTATAGAATACCAGGACTTATTGCTGATTTAGCTTTATTAGTTTATATTATGCTTTCATTATTAATATTTATAGGCATTAAACAAACACTGACATTGCCAGGAATTGCAGGATTCCTTCTTTCAGTTGGTATGGCAGTTGATGCCAATGTACTTATATTTGAAAGAATAAAAGAAGAATTAAATGTTGGGAAATCACTTAAAACTTCTATAGATGCAGGATTCCATAGGGCACTTTCATCTATACTTGATTCTAATATTACAACATTAATTGCAGGATTTGTTTTATACTTCTTAGGTTCTGGAACGGTTAAAGGTTTCGCTCTCACTTTGAATATTGGTGTTCTTTGCAGTATGTTTACAGCTATTACTGTTACAAGATTCCTACTTAAGTCATTTGTAGGCACAGGTTGGGTCACAAACACCAAATTTTATAGGCCATAGGGGGAGGGAATAGAATGGAAAAGGTACTTAAGATTTATGAAAACAGAAAAGTGTTTTATGGGATATCAATTGTTTTAATAATGATTGGTATGATTTCGTGGGCAGTAAAAGGTTTAAATTACGGCACAGAATTTAGGGGCGGAACCCTTATTGATATAAAGATTAATGCCGATTATAATATTGAAGATATAAGAGAAATTGCAAATAAATATGATGATAAGGCTGACGCAAGAGCTGTAGAAGGAAAAGAAGTTAATATTACCAGCAGTACATTAAAACCAACAGAAATTAACAGATTAGTTGCAGATATTAAAGCAAAATATCCAAAAGCCGAACTTATGGAATCAAACAATATTGGACCTTCTGTTGGAAAAGAGTTAAGGCAAAAAGCTTTAATTTCATCAATTGCTGCAGTAATAGGAATTTTAATTTATATTACACTAAGATTTGAATTAAAATCTGGATTAGCTGCAATAGTTGCCCTTGCTCATGATGTACTTATAACTGTTGGTGTTTATGCTGTATTTCAGGTCCCAGTAAATAGCAGCTTTATAGCAGCTATACTTACCATTTTGGGTTATTCAATAAATGATACCATAGTTGTTTTTGATAGAATTAGAGAAAACAAATCCTATGGGAGATATAAGAATAACCCCGGAATGCTTATTGATGCAAGCATAACTCAAACTATGGCAAGGTCAATAAACACAATGATGACAACTTTATTTACAATCACTGCTGTATATGTACTTGGAGTTCCTTCCGTAAAAGAGTTCGCATTTCCACTTATAATTGGTATCATAAGTGGAGGGTATTCCTCAATATTTATTGCAAGTCCCCTTTGGGTAACTTTTGAAGGAAAGAAAAAGTTTGCATAGAGTCAGCAAAAGCTGACTCTTTTTTAAATCAAATATTAATTTTCCTATAGATTTAAAATTTAAGAAGGGTTTACCTTATCCGGCGGTTAGCATCCGTAATACCCCGCCTAAGGCGGGGTATTACGGATGCTACGCCCCTGGGTTGGCTCTTATAAGCTTCAGCTGAGGCTTTTATTTATTTTCTCATTGAACATATTTAATATCTAAATTATAATAATATTGTTTTGAAATATACTGAGGAGTTATATTCTATGAAAAAATGGGTTGTTAAAAACAAAATAGATAGAAATAACTGTATTTATGGTAGTGAATTGATAAGCAGTTTGCTTCATTTAAGGGGAATAGTAAATGAAAAGGATGTAGAGTCTTTTTTACATCCATCCTTGGATAAGCTTTATAATCCATTTTTACTTAAAGATATGGATAGAGCAGTTAAAAGAATTGATGACGCTATTAAGGGAAGGCAAAAGGTAGTAATATACGGGGATTATGATGCAGATGGTATAACAAGCACATCTATACTTTATACGGCTTTTAAAAGACTTGGCGTTGATATTTCATACTATATACCTGATAGAATGAATGAAGGCTATGGAATAAATACAGATGCATTAAATTATATTAAATCATTGGCTGCAGATCTAATTATTACTGTAGATTGCGGTGTTACTTCCTTTGATGAAGTAGAGTATGCAAAATCTATTGGTATGGATATCATTATAACGGATCATCATGAATGTAAGGGGAAAATACCAGATACTATTGTAGTAAACCCTAAACGTTCAGATTGTACATATCCTTTTAAATTTTTATCTGGTTGTGGAATAGCTTTTAAACTTATACAAGCTTTATGGATAAATTATGGTTTATCTGGCTATGATGATTTTTTAGATATTGCTGCAATTGGAACTGTTGCTGATTCCGTAAGTTTGACTGGTGAAAACAGAATTATTGTTAAAAATGGATTAAATATAGCAAAAAATACTGAAAAATGCGGCATTAAAGCACTTAAAACGGTTTCAGGAATTGAAGAACTTAATTCACGTAATCTTGCATTTGGTATTGTTCCAAGAATAAATGCTGTGGGAAGGTTAAGTGATGCTAAAATTGCAGTAGAGCTTTTTACTACTAATAACTATGATAAAGCGCTGCAAATTGCAAAGTATTTAGATCAGGAAAATAAAAAACGCCAGGAGATAGAAGAACAGATATATAAGGAAGCATGCGAAAAAATAGAAGAGGATAAGGATTTTAAAGAAGAAAAGGTAATTGTTTTAGCCTCTAATAGTTGGCATGTAGGGGTTGTAGGTATTGTAGCATCAAAATTAGTTGAAAAATTTAACAGACCAGCAATACTTCTATGCGAAGAAGGAGAAATAGCGAGAGGTTCTGGAAGAAGTATAGAAGGTTTTAATCTATTTGAAAATTTATCAAAATGCAGTTCATTATTGGAAAGGTTTGGCGGCCATGAATTGGCAGCTGGATTATCTATTAAGACAAAAAATATAAACAATTTTAGACTGCAATTAAACTCTTTAGCTGCGGGAGTAAGAAGTGAAATCTTTCAGGAAAAGTTATTTATAGATATGCAAATAGAGCCTGAAGATGTAAATATTGATTCAGCAGAAATTATAAATGAGATGGAACCATTTGGATTTGATAACTTAGAACCAGTGTTTTCCATGTGCGGTGTAAATGTATTAAATAAGTGGACAGTTGGTGATAAATCGCAGCATTTAAGGATGACTATTGAAAGCAATGGATATAAATATAACTGCATAATGTTTAATGGGTCATCAGCATATTATAATAAACAATGGGACATTGTTGATATTGCTTTTAATATGAATATAAATGAATGGAACAACAATAGGCTGCTGCAGCTTGTGTTAAAGGATATAAAGCCAAATCAGAAATGGATATGCAGTGATTTGGAGAACAATTACTATAGAGCAATAAAATACTGTTTAAATAATAATAGAGCAGATTTTAATTTTGAAGGAATAAATTTTATAAAATATGATGATAAACTTTTAAAGGATTTCGTTTTTTTAAAAAAAGGTTACATATTAGTTTCATCCTTTTCATCAATGGAAAAGATTAGAAACTTATGGGATACAATTGATATAAATATTGGCTGTAATGATGGATTAAATTCACAGCTGATATTGTGCCCAATAGTAGATGATATAGACTTTGGAAATAATAATGTCATAATTTATGATTTTTTACCAGGAATTTATGAATATAAAATATTAAGAGAAAAGGTTAAAAATAGTATTTATAATTTTTATACTGATTCATTAACTGAAGTTATTAATAAATACTTAAATGATATTGTATTAAATAAAGATATATTGATTAAGTTTATAGAAAATTTAAAGCAAAGTGAGGAAATGGGAACAGTTAGCTCCATGAGCAAAAAATATGGAGTGAATTTATATAAAATGTATAAAATGATAATGTATTTAAAGTCATTAAATGCAGTGCAGGTTTTCTTAAAAAACGATATCTTAAAAATAAGATGGAATAATAAGTATGATGAATCAAAAATAAAACTAAATTTCCAAAATGACTTAATTAATAAAATAAATGATTTACAATTAAAATTTAGAAGTATTTTGGGGGAGGGTTAACAATGGATTTAAAAGAAAAAGTAAGAGTAATTGAAGGTTTTCCTAAGGAAGGCATAAGTTTTAAAGATATAACAACAATTTTAAAAGATGGAGAGGCATTTAAATATACTATTGATAAAATGACGGAAATTGCTAAAGAAAAGGAAGTTAATATGGTTGTGGGACCTGAAGCAAGAGGATTTTTAATTGGAGCACCAATTGCTTATGCACTTGGTGTAGGATTTGTTCCTGTAAGAAAGCCAGGCAAACTTCCTTGTGAAACAGTTAAATCATGCTATAAATTAGAATATGGCAGCGATTCGCTTGAAATGCATAAAGATGCTATTAAACCTGGAGATAAGGTACTAATTGTGGATGATCTACTTGCAACCGGCGGGACTATTGAATCTGTTGCAAAGTTAATTGAAAAGTTAGGCGGGGAAGTTGTTGGAATTGAATTTATAATTGAGCTTACAGGGCTTAATGGAAGAAAAAAATTAAGTAAGTATGATGTAAGATCTATAATTCAATACGAGTATTAATTAAAAATTGCAAAAATTATAAAATTAATATATAATTAATAGAAAATTAATATGGCTGGTTTTTACCAGCCATTGCTTTAATTAGGGAAGAGGGCTAGTATGCTTCAAGATAAAGATATGTTGCAGGAGATTCTTGATAAAATAGAAGATTATAATCTTGATGTTGATATTGAAAAAATAAAAAAAGCTTTTTTAGTGGCTGAAAAAGCGCATAAAAACCAATTTAGGGAGTCAGGGGAGCCCTATTTAATTCATCCAGTTGCAGTTGCAATGATTGTTATTGAAATGGGACTTGATACTGACACTATTTGTGCTGCCCTTTTACATGATGTAGTAGAGGACACTGCATATACTTATGATGATATAAAAAGAGAATTTGGCGATGCTGTAGCTAATCTTGTTGAAGGTGTTACAAAGCTCGATAAAATTGAGTTTAAATCTAAGGAAGATCAGCAAGCTGAAAATACTATGAAAATGCTTATTGCAATGGCAAATGATGTTAGAGTTATTCTTATTAAGCTTGCAGATAGACTTCATAATATGAGAACGTTAAAATACAGGCCCTTAGATAAACAAAAGGAGAAAGCAAAAGAAACCCTTGATATATATGCCCCAGTAGCGCATAGGCTCGGAATATTTAAAATCAAGTGGGAATTAGAAGATTTAAGCCTTAGGTACTTAAAACCTAAGGAGTACTATGATCTGGTAAATAAAGTAGCTCAAAAAAGAGCTGAGAGAGAAGACTCCATAAATCAGATAATAAAAACTTTAAGTGAAAGGCTTCATGAGGCAGGAATAGAAGCAAGCATAGAGGGCAGGCCGAAGCACTTTTACAGCATATATAGAAAAATGGTTTATAAAAATAAAACCTTTGATCAAATATTTGATTTATTAGCAGTTAGAGTAATAGTAAACAGTGTTAAGGATTGCTATGAGGTTTTAGGTATTGTACACACACTTTGGAAGCCTATTCCAGGCAGATTCAAAGATTATATTGCTATGCCAAAGCCTAATATGTATCAATCGCTGCATTCTACAGTGATAGGCCCTGAGGGACAACCCTTTGAAATACAAATAAGGACTTGGGAAATGCACAGGATTGCTGAGTATGGTATTGCAGCACATTGGAAATATAAAGAAGGTATTAAAAATTCTGACGCTGATATGGAAGATAAGCTAAAATGGCTTAGACAAATCATTGAATATAAAAGAGAAGCAAAAGATGCTAAAGAATTTATGGAAACTGTTAAGATCGATCTCTTTTCTGATGAGGTATTTGTATTTACCCCTAAGGGAACTGTAATTGATTTGCCTGTAGATTCTACTCCTATTGATTTTGCTTACAGAATTCATACTGATATAGGAAATAAATGTGTTGGTGCTAAAGTTAATGGTAAAATGGTTCCATTGGATTATAAATTAAAAACTGGAGAAATTGTTGAAATAATCACATCTCAATCATCTAAGGGACCAAGTATGGATTGGCTTAACATTGTAAAAAGCTCTCAAGCCAAAAGCAAGATAAAACAGTGGTTTAAGAAAACATATAAAGAAGAAAATCTTGATAAAGGCAGGGAGAGTATAGAAAGAGAAGTAAAAAGGCAAGGATTTATTTATTCAGAATTAATGAAGTCTGAAAACGTCGATCCCGTATTAAAAAGGCTCAATTTATCCCGAATAGAAGATTTATATTTATTAGTCGGCAGTGGGTCATTTACAGCGCTTCAAATTGTAGCAAAAATTCGAGAAGAAGCAAGAAAAAATGAGCCTGAAAAAACATTAGAATTGCTGTCTCCTGATAAAAATCAGCAGCAAAAGAAAAAGAATAAAACGGAGCCAAAAAAACCAGGAGTTGAAGTTAAAGGCGAAAAAGATTTAATGGTAAGGTTTTCTAAATGCTGTAACCCTGTTCCCGGAGATGATATTGCAGGTTTTATAACAAAGGGAAGAGGAATATCTGTTCATAGAAAGGACTGTAGTAATTTTGCACATCTTTTTGAAACTGAACCTGAAAGGGTAGTAGAGGTAAAATGGACAGGAGAGGGAACTGCAGATTTTCTTGCAGAAATTCAAATAGAAGCAGCAGATAGGTATGGGCTTCTAACAGAAGTAACAAACATTGTAAGCAGTTTAGATACTTCTGTTAGGGCAGTAAGTGCAAGAACCAATAAAAAACATATAGCTACAATAAATTTGACTATATCAGTGTCGGATGTTAATCAGCTTGAAAAACTTATAACAGGTTTTAAAAGAATTGATGGTGTTATTGATGTATTTAGAAATAAAAGTTAAGGGGTGTAATAATTGCGTGCTGTAGTTCAAAGAGTTAAGAAAGCTCAAGTTAAAGCGAGTGGAGGCGTAATAGGGAAAATACAAAAGGGTCTTGTAGTGCTTTTAGGCATTGAGGAGGAAGACAGCGAAGAGGATATAAAGTATATGGCTGAAAAAATATGCAATTTAAGGATATTTGAAGATGATGAGAATAAAATGAATTTATCTCTTTTAGATATTAAAGGTGAGCTTTTAATAGTTTCACAATTTACTTTATATGGGGATTGCAGAAAGGGCAGAAGGCCAAACTTTATGATGGCAGCGAAGCCAGAAGAAGCTGAAGAAATTTATAATAAATTCTTAGCTGAATGTAAAAAATATATTGGTGATGTTAAGCATGGGAAGTTTCGAGCCCATATGGAGCTTGAACTTATAAATGATGGGCCGGTGACACTTTTAATTGATAGTAAGAAGAACTTTTAAGGAGTGATAGAATGATTTTTGAAGTATACCCTGTAGGAGTTTTTGCAGCTAATTGCTATATAATAGGATGTGAGAAAACAAAGGAGGGCTTTATTGTTGATCCAGGTGGGGATTGTGAAGGAATACTGAATTTATGTAAAACCCTTGGAATAGAAAAAATAAAATATATTCTATTAACTCATGGACATGGGGATCACATTGCAGCAGTCAGCGATTTAAGAAAAGAAACTGGTGCAAAAGTTCTTATTAGTGAAAAGGATAAATATCTTATTGAAGGCGAAACGGTTAATGTACTGCCTATTTTAAAGGATATAAAGCTATTCAGTGCTGATGATTATTTAAAAGACGGTGATGTTATTGAGATTTCAGATATAAAAGTTGAAGTTTTAGAAACTCCCGGTCATACGCCAGGAGGATTATCCTTTAAAATTAACAATTTTGTTTTAACAGGTGATGCTCTCTTTAAAGGCTCGGTAGGAAGAACGGATTTTCCTTTATCATCCCGTGAAGATATTGTTAAAGGAATAAAATCCAAGATTATGGTTCTTCCAGACGAAACAATCATTTATCCTGGCCATGGACCTTCTACAACTGTTGGATATGAAAGAAAATATAATCCTTTTTTGTAATATATGTTTTTTAAAGATATATAGTTTAAGTTACTTATTAAATTTGTTTAATATAATATAGTAGAATTGATAATTTTAAATTGAACGAATTATAAGCTATAAAATAGGATAAAATATAACTGAAGTTTTTAAAAGGAGGTTGTTTTATGAAATCAAAAAAAGCTCCCATTACCAAAAAAAATTATGAAAATAGTGAAGGTGAGATTGATTTCGATAAAATAAATGAGCTTATTGATAACGGAGAAGCCTTAAATGAAATTTCAAAAGAGCTTAATGTCAGTAAGGAATATTTGAAAAACTTCAGAGTAAAACCGGAGGACGAAATTAATAAATGAGTTCCATAAAAGTTAAAATGACAGGACATGAATACAGATATGATATCTTTCAAATATTGGTTCTTTTTTTTAAGAAGGACGATATTTCTTTTATATGTGAGGATGAGAGTTTAGATGCCAATGTTATAAGTTCCCTTGATAAAATAGCAGGAAAGGCATCCTGCATAATGAAATATCAGGGGAAACAGGTAGAAAAACATATATATGTTGATATGTCAAATAAAAGGAAAATAAAAAATGGGTTAAAAATAAGCTTATTAGAATGTATAGAGGAGTTTGGATATGATAAAGTACCTTGGGGAATTTTAATAGGAATAAGACCAACTAAAATTATACATGAATATATAGAAGAAGGATTAGATGATGATGCCATTATTTCAAAATTCATGAGCGAATATAGGGTTAGGTTGGACAAGGCTCAGCTGGCACTTGAAGTGGCAAGAAATGAAGCTCCTTTTTTAAGGGTACATCCTAATAGTGTAAGTATGTATATTCATATTCCATTTTGCCCATCAAAGTGTATTTATTGTTCTTTTTCCTCTATTCCAGTTTATAAAAATGAAGAACTAATTGAGCATTATCTATTAGCATTATTTGATGAAATTGATGCTGCTTTTAGAAGTATTAAATCAAAAGGTTTATTTGTTGATACTTTATATATTGGGGGAGGAACTCCTTCAGTTTTAAGCTGTAGAGACTTGGATAGACTATTGTCTAAGATATCACAGAACTATGATTTGAAATCTTTAAATGAGTTTACTATTGAATGTGGAAGGCCTGATTCTATTGATAAAGACAAGCTAAATATTATAAAAAATTATGGCTGCACAAGAATATGTATTAATCCTCAAACAATGAATGAGGAAACTTTAAAAACTATTGGAAGAAATCATACAACAAAAGATATTGTGGAAAAATTTTATGCTGCTAGGGAAATAGGTTTTGACGATATTAACATGGATATAATAATGGGCCTTCCAGGGGAAGATGAAAGACATGTGGAAAAGACAATGAAAAGTTTGAAAGAAATTTCCCCTGACAGCATTACAATCCATACCATGGCATATAAAAGAGCATCTATTCTTCTTGAAAAGGGAACTTTTAAAAAGAATAATTTGGCAGAATCTATGTATGAAATTGCAGTAAAACATGTAAGAGAAATGGGTATGCATCCTTATTATATGTACAGACAAAAAAATATGGTGAGCCCACTTGAAAATGTAGGATATTGTTTTAAAAATAAAGAGTGCATTTATAATATACAAATGATAGCTGAGAATATCACCATTGTAGCACTTGGAGCAGGTTCTGTAACAAAGCTTGTTTACCCAAAAGAAAAAAGAATTGAAAGAGTAGCTAATTTAAGAGACATAAAGGAATACATTGAAAGAAAAGATGAAATGATAGAAAAAAAGAGGAATGCCATTGAAATGATATAAAGATGATAGTATAATAATATAATTAGTTGTAATATTAGTTTATTTAATATAAAGAAGCAATGATTAAGAGGAGTAATTTCTGACTTCCATAAAGAGAGGGTTCAGTGCTGAAAAGAACCTATGGTAAAAGAAATGAATGACACTTAGGAGCTAAAACACTAAAAAGTGTTTCCGTATTTATACGTTATATTTGAGTGGGTTTAAACCAATAAGGGTGGTACCGCGGGTAAGCTCGTCCCTAACATTATAGGGGCGGGCTTTTTGTATTTTGTATTAATAAAAAAAAGGAGGAATTATCTATGGGAGAATCTATAAAGGGCTTAAAAAGGAGCAAATATTGCGGCGAATTTAGGGACTCAGATGTAGGAAATAAAGCTACTGTTATGGGATGGGTTCAAAGAAGAAGAAATTTAGGAGGACTCATATTTGTAGATTTAAGGGATAGAACTGGAATTGTGCAAATAGTTTTTGGTGAAGCAATAGATAAAGAAGCCTATGAAAAGGCTCATCAAATAAGAAGTGAATATTGTCTTGCAGTAACCGGAAATGTCGTTTTAAGAGAATCACCAAACCCTGAAATGCCTACTGGCCTTATAGAAATTAAGGGGGGAAGCCTTAGAATATTATCAGAATCAGAAACACCACCTATTTATATTAAAGAAAATTTAGATGCTTCTGAGCAAATAAGGCTTAAATACAGATATCTCGATCTTAGAAGACCAGATATCCAAAGAAATTTAATGATAAGGAGCCGTGCATATAAGGTTGTTAGGGATTTTATGTATGAAAATGGTTTCCTCGAAATTGAAACACCTATGCTAACAAAAAGTACACCAGAGGGAGCAAGGGATTATCTTGTACCCAGCAGAAATTTTAAAGGTAAGTTTTATGCACTTCCTCAATCTCCGCAGCTTTTTAAGCAGCTTCTTATGGTTTCAGGTTATGACAGATATTTTCAAATAGTAAAATGTTTTAGAGATGAGGATTTAAGAGCAAACAGACAGCCAGAATTTACTCAAGTAGATATGGAATTATCCTTTGTGGAAATGGAAGATGTGATGGAAGTAAATGAAAGGCTCATTAAGCGCCTTTTTAAGGAAATTAAAGGTATAGATGTTGAAATCCCAATTCAGAGAATTACTTATAAAGAAGCTATGGAACGCTTTGGTTCAGATAAACCTGATATGAGGTTTGGGATGGAACTTACTAATATAAAGGATACAGTAAAAGGTACTGAGTTTAGGGTGTTTAAGGATGCTATAAATGAAGGAAAAGATATTAGAGGAATAAATGCAAAGGGCTGTGCAAGTTTTGGAAGAAAAGAAATTGATAGGCTTGGAGAATTTGTAAAAACTTATGGCGCAAAGGGATTGGTTTGGATTGCAATAAAGGAAGATGGAATAAAATCACCAATTTCAAAGTATTTAACTAATGAAGAAATGGATGCAATAATTAAGAAAATGGGTGGAGAAAAAGGAGATTTACTTCTTATTGTTGCAGATAAGCCAAAGATTGTATTTGCATCCCTTGGAGCCCTTAGAATTGAGCTTGGAAAGAAGCTTAACCTTATTGGGCCTGACAACAAAGAGTTTAAATTTGTTTGGGTTGTAGAGTTCCCTATGTTTACTTATGATGAGGAAGAGGGAAGATATGTAGCCGAACACCATCCGTTTACAATGCCAGTAGAAGAGGACATAAAATTCTTAGAAACTGAGCCTTGGAAAGTTAGATCAGAGACCTATGATATTGTTTTAAATGGTGAAGAAATTGGCGGCGGAAGTATTAGAATACATGATACTAAACTGCAGGAGGAAATGTTTAAAGTTATGGGATTCACTCAGGAAGAAGCTTGGAAAAAGTTTGGATTTTTACTTGAGGCGTTTAAATTTGGACCACCTCCACATGGCGGCCTTGCTTATGGATTTGATAGATTGGTTATGTTCCTTGCTGGTACTGATAATATTAAGGATGTAATTGCATTTCCTAAGAATCAAAATGCAGTTTGCTTACTTACAGATGCTCCAAATGTTGTTGATGAAGATCAGCTAAATGAGCTGGGGATTGGAGTTTTAAAAGACAAAAAGTAAATATATGATTAACTTATCATACAGATATGGATAGTTTTTGAAGCTAAGGCAGCAGTAAATATATTGATAAAAACAAAATTAAGTGATATATTAATTATAAAGCAGATGCCTGCTGTATACGAGAGGATGGACCTTTTATGAGCCAACACTTATGATAAGGGAATCCGGCTCCTGATGTGGAAGTGAGGCCTTTTGAATAAGGAACAGGAATCATCAGGGAGGATACCCACCTGCGAGAGCAGGTTCATCCGGGTTCATCGACGGTACAGCGGGTTTTTTATGTTTTAAATGGGGGTGCTGCATGTTTGATTTTGAGGAAAGAACTGGACTTTTAATAGGTAAAAGCGCTGTAGAAAAGCTGAATAATAGTTGTGTTGCAGTATTTGGAATAGGTGGAGTTGGATCATTTTGTGCAGAAGCACTTGTTAGAGCTGGTATAGGGAAAATTGTTTTAATAGATAGTGATAATGTTGCACTTTCAAATATTAATAGGCAAATACATGCACTGCATAGTACAATAGGTATGCCTAAAGTAGAAGTTATGGCTGCAAGAATAAAGGATATAAATCCAAATATTGAAGTCATTACATATAATGAATTTTATTCCCCAGAAAAGGGAGAAAAACTTATATCAAAAGATTATGATTATGTCGTTGATGCTGTGGATACTGTAACTGCTAAAATAGATATAGTAGTAAGATGCAGTGAAAATAATATACCGGTTATTAGCAGTATGGGTGCTGGCAATAAGCTTAATCCAGCAATGTTTGAGGTAGCTGATATATATGAAACAAGTGTATGTCCGCTTGCTAAAGTTATGAGATATGAATTAAGAAAAAGAGGGATAAAAAAGCTGAAGGTAGTGTACTCAAAAGAGACTCCCATAAAAATAAATCTTTCAGATCAGGATTTGCCTAATGAGAATACAAATGTTAAGAAGCATTATATTCCGGGCAGTATTTCTTTTGTACCACCTGTTGCCGGACTTATAATTGCAGGTGAAGTAGTCAATGATCTTATCAAGTGATTCTAAAACTCAAGAGGAGTTTGCTTAAAAAATTGTCAAACAAATTTATAAGGTGGGATGTGCTGTGGAGTGTACCAAGGATGATATACTAAAAAGACTTAGAAGAATTGAGGGACAGATTAGGGGCATTGAAAGGATGATTGAAGAGGATGAATGCTGCAATGACATTCTAATTCAGGTGGCAGCTGTTAGAGCAGCAATTAATAAGGTAGGAGGAATTGTTTTAGAAAATTACTCCAAATCCTGTATTAAGAAGGTAGCTCATGAAGAAAAAAATGATGAAGATATTAATGAACTTATTGATACTATAATAAAATTTACTAAATAGAAGAA
>ENA-UOOI01000687-UOOI01000687.1-fermentation-metagenome-genome-assembly--contig:-NODE-687-length-41543-cov-3.605573_pt1 | contig 41543 bp, 26 predicted proteins | sample MGYA00245779_ERZ724027 | MGnify/ENA primary metagenome ERZ724027 (study PRJEB28704, sample SAMN03018318) | fermentation metagenome | biome: anthropogenic terrestrial biome; feature: soil; material...
CTGGTTTACAATGGAACAGATTTCAAGTAGAATTGTTTGGATTGTGGAAAATGATGATGTTGAGCAGAATTATGATGGGTTAATCAGTACATGTAGAGAAAAGGTTGTGGCTCTAATTTGTTATGGAAAGCATATTGAAATGCTTAAAAAGACTTTTCAAGGAATAGTTCCTTCTATTCTTCCTGTAAATAATATTAATGATGCAGTAATTTTAGCAAGTGCTGTTGCTCAGGAGAATGATGTTGTTCTTTTTTCTCCTGCAAATGGTAGTCAGGAAGATATAGAGAAAAGAGGACTTGAATTTCGTAGGGCAGTTAATAATTTATAAAAACTAAATGCATAGTATGCAGAAAAGCAAGTTTAAAATAAAAGTAAAAGGAGATAAAGTTATTTGGATGGTATTTCTTTTGCTGATAATTATTTCAGCAATGGAGGTTTATAGTACTATCGGAAAAACTGTTTATGAACGTCAAGGAGGCTCTCCAATTATGATGTTTGCTAAACATATCTTTATCCTTTTCTTAGGAACTTGTGTTATGTATGCTGTTCACCATATTAAATATACTTATTTCTCTCGATTTGCCAAAATTGGTTTATATGTTTCTTTCATTCTTCTAACCCTGACTCTAATTTTAGGTTCTGTTGGAGATAAGGCTGCAGCTCGTTGGTTAACCATTCCTCTTATAGGTCAGTTTCAACCTTCAGAAATTGTTAAGATTATACTTATAATTTATGTTGCAAGAGTATTAGCTCTATATCAAGATAATATTAAGTCAATGGAAGTATTTAAGAAATTAATGATTCCTATTTGCATAATTTGTGTTTTGATTTTCCCAGAAAACTTTTCTACTGCAACTATTCTCTTCTTGATCTGCTTCTTTATGATGTATATTGGAAGAATTAATAATAAGTATTTAATTTTGATAGTGATTGTTGGTATTATTGCTGTTATTTCAGTCTTTGCTATATTAAAAGCTAACCCTGACTTGCTTTCTCGTGGAGGAACATGGGTGAATAGAATTGAAGAATATTTAAGCGATGATAAAACTGCAATAACTCAATCCAATCAAGCTGAAATGGCAATAGCAACAGGAGGATTCTTTGGTAAATTCTTAGGTCATACAACTCAAGCAAGATTTTTAAGTGAAAGTCATAATGACTTTATTTATGCAATTATAATAGAAGAAGGAGGAATGCTATTGGGTATAGTAATCATTGCTCTTTATTTAATTCTACTGTATAGAGGAATACAAGTTGCTCGACGCTCAAAAGGTTATTTTGGAGCTTTTTGTGCAATTGGATTAATAATAATGATTGTATTTCAAGCAATGATTAATATGTTTGTTGCAACTGGTATAACGCCAGTTACAGGACAAACTCTTCCTTTTGTTAGTTATGGAGGAACTTCGTTTTTGTTCAGTTGCATAGCCTTGGGGATAGTTTTGAGTATTAGTGCAAGTGCAAATAAGGATCAAGCTAAAGAAAAATTGGAAAAAGATATAACAGAAGAAGATTCTGTTGATTTAACCTCAGAAGAAAATAAAAGCAAAGAAGAAAATCAATCAGAAAATAATATTGAAACAAAAGAACAGAACAATTAAAATAAATACGATATGAAAGCAATAATAAGTGGAGGTGGAACTGGTGGACATATATTTCCTGCAATAGCAATTGCAAATGCAATTAAGGAAAAGTATCCAGAAGCTGATATTCTTTTTGTTGGAGCAAAAGGGAGAATGGAGATGGAGAAAGTTCCTCAAGCAGGTTATAAGATTGAAGGTTTGTGGATAAGTGGTTTGCAAAGAAGACTTACTTGGAAAAACTTGTCATTTCCATTTAAAGTTATTTCAAGCACTATTAAAGCAAGAAAGATAATTAAGAGATTTAAACCGGATATTGTAATTGGTGTTGGAGGTTTTGCTTCAGGACCTACTCTTGAGGCTGCATCTAAACTTGGTATTCCAACTCTTATTCAGGAACAAAACTCTTACCCCGGAATAACTAACAAACTTTTAGCAAAAAAAGTTTCAAAGATATGTGTTGCTTATGATAATATGACTCGTTGGTTTGAAGAAAAGAAGATTTGTTTTACTGGAAATCCAGTTCGTCAAAACATTATAGATATTAAGGATAAGAAAGAATTAGCTTTAAAACATTTTGGGTTGAATGAAAATCAGAAAACTGTGTTAGCAGTTGGCGGTAGTTTAGGTGCTTTGACAATAAATGAAAGTATTGCACAAGGATTGAAGTATTTTGTTGATAATAATATTCAAGTAATTTGGCAAACTGGTAAAAGCTATTTTGAAAAAGCAAAACAAGAAGCAACTAAATACAACTCTAATAATATTAAGGTATTTGAATTTATATATGAGATGGATTTAGCATATAGTGTTGCAGATGTTATTGTTTCAAGAGCTGGAGCTATTGCCATTAGTGAGCTTTGTGTTATTGGGAAACCAACAATTTTAGTTCCAAGTCCAAATGTTGCAGAAGATCACCAAACTAAAAATGCTATGGCTTTAGTCGAAAAGAATGCTGCATTATTGGTTAAAGATTCAATGTCAAGAGAAATATTGGTTAATGAGATAGATGTATTAATTAAGAATACTGATAAACAATTAGAATTGAGTAAAAACATTCTTAACTTGGGAGTTAAAGATGCTGATAAAAGGATACTTTCAATTGTAGAAGAGTTAATTAAGAAATAAAGCTTAGATAATAAAAATTAAGTGCCGACTTTTTTGAAAAAGTCGCCTTATATTTTGAAAAAGATGCCGTTTTTTTTAGAAAAGAAGGAGTTTATTTTAAAAGAAGATTGAAGAAATGAAAACATATTACTTTTTAGGTATTGGCGGAATTGGGATGAGTGCCATTGCAAGATATTTGAAGCAAATGGGGAATAATATCTATGGGTATGACAGAACAAAAACTCCACTTACTGAGGAATTGGAAAAGGAAGGAATGATAATTACCTATGATGATGAAATTTCTTCTTTGCCAAAAGAAATTGATTTAGTTGTTTATACTCCTGCAATTCCTAAAGAAAATCTAATTTATAACTATTTTCTTGAGAATAATTATTCAATGAAAAAACGTTCTCAAATTTTAGGAGAAATTACTAAAGGAAAGAAATGTATAGCAATTGCAGGAACTCATGGTAAAACAACTTGTTCAACCATGGTTGCTCACATTCTACATAACAGTGAAATAGGATGCAGTGCTTTTCTGGGAGGTATTTCTAAAAACTTCAATTCTAATTATGTTATAAATCACAATAGTGATTATGTTGTTGTTGAAGCTGATGAATTTGACAGATCTTTCTTAAATCTAACTCCAACAATTGCTGCAATTACTTCAATAGATGCTGACCATTTAGATATTTATGGAAATAAGGAAGAGTTAAAGAAATCTTTTATTGAATTTGCTAAGCAAACAAGCGAGGTTCTATTCTATAAATTTAGTTTGGATATAGAATTAAATGAAGAAATGCCTTCTCAAACTTATTCCTATACAATTAAAGGATATGATGCAGATTATTATGCTGTAAATATTAGAAACTATAAAGGAAGTTATTATTTTGATTTAAGAACTCCAGACAAGATTTACTATGATATTTGCCTGAACTATGGAGGAATACATAATGTTGAGAATGCTGTTCTGGCAATTTCAATTGCATTAATGTGTGGAGTAAGTGAAGAAGATATGCGTAAAAGTGTTTCTTCATTTAGTGGAGCACATAGACGTTTTGATGTTAGAATAAAAAGAGATAATTTTGTATATATTGATGATTATGCACATCATCCAAATGAAATTAAAGCCTTTATAGAATCAATACGTTTTCAATATCCTGATAAAAAGATTACTGGAGTATTTCAACCACATCTTTATTCAAGGACAAAGGATTTTGAAGATGAATTTGTAAAAGAGTTGAGTAAATTGGACGAGGTTGTGCTTTTAGATATTTATCCTGCAAGAGAAAACCCAATACCAGGAGTTACATCCAAAGCATTGTTATATAAGATTGACAAGATGGATAAATATTATACTTTAAAAGAAGGACTTTTGGATTTGTTGGAAGCTCTATATCCAGAGATATTAGTAACAATGGGAGCTGGAGATATTTCTGAATTAGTGCCACTGATTGAAGAAAGATTTAAAGATGAGTAAGAAGGGGAAAAGAATTTTGTTGTCATTATTTGTAGTTATACTATTAATTGTTTTAATAGTATGCTCAAATATTTATGCAGGGAAAATTAATGTTAGTAAGGTTAATATTAAGGTTTCTTATGGCATGAGTGACACTATAGTTCTTGCAAATAATATCAATGAATCATTAAAGAATGAGTTCGGAGATTTCCTTCAAAAACAAAGAAAAGATATTGATCAAAAGAAAATAGAAAGTTTCTTAATGCAAAATCCTTATATAGAACAAGCTCAGGTTTATCAAACCCTTAAGGGGGTTTTAAATATTGATATTAAGCAAAGAGAGCCAATTGTTAGAATTTATACACTTAGAAATAAAGAATATTATATTGATAAGTTTGGAAAAATAATATTGATTGATAATAATCAATTAACTGATGTTGTGGTTGCAAGTGGGAATATTGATGTAAATAGTTCTAATTTGGAAAAGAATTTAGACACAATTGATATTGAAAATAAAAAAGGATTTGATAAAACTCTATCAAATATCTATTATATTGCTCTACAGCTTGCAAGTGATTCAATTTTAAATTACCAAATAGATCAAATATATGTTCCTGCTAAAGGTAACTATGAATTAATACCCAAAATTGGTAATTATATAATTAGAATTGGAGAAAACAAAGATTTGGAAGAGGAGCTAATTAAACTAAGAAATTTATATAAAGAGGCTTTTTCAAGAAATGGTTGGGATAATTACAGCATGGTTGATTTACGATTTCGCCATCAGGTTGTTTGTACAAAAAAGGGAGGAGTTGATGCCACAATTGATAGCGCTCAAACAACTACCAAAAAGGTTAACTAATTAATAACCCAAAAACTGAGTATAAGAAAATAATATAAAAATAAATTAATATGGAAAGAGAAATAGTAGTTGGTATCGATATCGGTACAACCAAAATAGCAGTTTTCATAGGTTCAAAAGACGAACAAGGCAAGCCTATTATTCTTGGAATGGGTAAGTCCGAATCAATTGGAGTTGAAAGAGGGATTGTCAGGAATATTGAACAAACATCCATCTCAATTAAAAAAGCCATTGAAGAGGTAGAGCAAAAAACGGGATATGTGGTTAAAGAGGTTTTTGTTGGAATTGCTGGAAATCAGATTAGAAATATTCAGCATAGAGGAAATATTATGCTTGAATCAAAAGGTCATATTATTAAAGAAGCCGATAGAGAACGTTTGATTAAAGATCAAGAAAATCTTGTTCTGCAACCAGGAGAGAAGATTATACATGTTGTTCCTCAAAGTTTTATTGTTGATGGAGATGGTGACATAATTAATCCTATTGGAATGCCGGGAAGTTGTTTGGAAGGAAATTTCAATATCATTACAGGTAATGTATCCAATATTGAGAACATTATTAGAAGTGTTGAAATGGCTAATTGTAAGGTAAGGAATTTGATTTTGGAACCAATTGCTTCAGCAGAAGCAGTTGTTAATGCAAGTGAAAAAGAGGCTGGAGTTTGTTTAGTAGATATTGGAGGTGGTACAACTGATGTTGCAATTTTCCATGATGGAATTCTTCGTCATACAGCTGTGATTCCTCTTGCAGGAAATGCTATTACTGATGATATTAAAGAAGGATGTTCAATAATTAAAACTCAGGCAGAAGCACTTAAAACTCGTTTTGGCTCTTGCCTTAAAGAATCAGCAAAAGAAGATGAAATAATTGCAATCCCTGGCTTTAGAGGAAGAGACCCAAGAGAAATATCAATGAAAACTCTTGCAGGTATTATCCAAGCAAGAATGGAAATGATAATTGACCAAGTTTTATTTGAGATAAAGAGTAAGAAGTATGAGAAAAAATTAATTGCAGGTATTGTTTTGTCAGGTGGTGGTGCAAAGATGAGAGATTGTGTTCAGTTAACAGAATTCATAACTGGTATTGAATCAAGAGTTGGAACTCCTCAAGACCATTTGGGAGGAACAATTACAGAAGAAATCACCCATCCAATGCATGCAACTGGAATAGGTTTAATTTTGGAAGGTCTTAAAAAGTTAGAAAAAGAAGATAATTCTAATAAAACTCCAATGGCGATTAAGTTTAGTGAGACCATTGTTGAGAAAGAAGAAGAAAAAATTGTTGAAGAAGAAGCTTCAAAAGAAAAAAATGAGAAGAAAAAATCTTCAGAAAACAAGACCAAAGGCTTTATAGTATCTTGGCTAGAAGGACTTTTTAAGGATGATGGTCCAGAATAGGAGTTATAAACATATATTTGTTAAAAAGTAATGATAGTAATATTTTTATAGCCAAAAATAATATACTATTTTTACAACTTGAAATAATAGAATAATTTTACAATCAATAATAAATCAAATCATATATAAATGTTACAATTTGAAGCACCTAAGGAAAACTCTAACTATATCAAAGTAATTGGTGTAGGTGGTGGAGGAACAAACGCAATCAATCATATGTACAATAAGGGAATTGAGGGTGTAGATTTTATTGTTTGCAATACAGACCAGAAATCATTAGATTCAAGTCCTATTCAAAACAAGATTAAGATAGGAAAAGATGGTTTGGGAGCAGGTAATTGCCCTGATAAGGCAAGAGCGTCAGCAATGTTGGCTGAAGAAGAAATTAAACAAATGCTTGGCAATAATACGCAAATGCTTTTTATTGCTGCAGGTATGGGAGGAGGAACTGGAACAGGTGCAGCTCCAATTATAGCAAAGTTTGCAAAAGAAATTGAGTTTAGAAACGAAGAAGGAGAAAAGAATAACGATGAAATATTGGTTGTAGCAATTGTAACACTGCCTTTATCCTTTGAAGGAAAGAGAAGAAAAGAGCAAGCAGAAGAAGGAATAAGAAACTTAAAAGAGGTTGTAGATGCAATTATTATTGTAAATACCGACAAGATAAGAGAAAGAGGTAATATTCCTCTTCCTAAGATGTTCCCAATGGCCGATGATGTTTTGCTTACAGCAGCAAAGGGAATTGCAGAACTTATTACAAGTAATTCTTATGTTTCTGTTGACTTTAGAGATGTTCAAAGTGTTATGTCTCATTCAGGAGTTGCAATCATGGGAACAGGAACAGCTTATGGCTCTGGAGAAGACAGAGCACTTGAAGCAATTAAACTTGCAGCAACTTCAGATTTGTTGAACGATTGCGAAATTAAAGGCACCAAGAATATGCTTTTATACATCACAACATCTCCAGAAGATCAGTATGCAATAACAATGGACGAATACTCAATAATTGCTGACTATCTACATTCACAAACAGGAAACGAACCAGATATTATCTGGGGATTGAAGTATGATGAATCATATCAAGACAGAATAGATATCACATTAGTTGCAACAGGATTTGAAGAAAAAGAAATATACAACCCTTATCAAAGAGATGTTATTCAAACAAAGAAAACTGTTCTTTCAACTCAACCTGTTGAAACTAATACTCCTATTGTAGAAAACATTACAAAAGTTGAGCAAGTAAAAGCTCCTGAAGTTTTTATTGAAGCTCCATATATTGTAACTAAAGAAGAACCAAAGCAAGAAGTGGCTCAACAAACGCAAACCAACACTCGTTATACCTTAGATGTTTTTCCAGAAACTGTTGTTGAACAAGTGGCAACCAAGAACGTTGAAGTAATAGACCATAAAGCTAATGTAGAAGTTGCTTCTTTGGGAATTGAATTAAAGAAACAAGTAGACGTAGATGTTGAAGTAGCACCTTCAAATGAAGAATTTCCTCAAGAAAACTCAGCAAGTTTGGAACAGGGATTTGACATTAGAAAATTACATAAAGAAACTCAATCAACAAATCCTCATTATAACAATAATCATTCAAAGTTAATGGAGGACCGTCAAAAGAGAATGGAGTTATTTGCTCAAATGATGAGAGATAAAAATGGTTTGGAAGAAGTCCTAAAAACACCAGCTTATCAGGCTTATGATATGGATGTTAACTTTAAGAATTATTCTTCTGAAAGAGAACGTTCAAGCATTAATATTAACGATCAAGGCTTTTTTACCAACGATAACCCCTACATTCACTCCAATCCAGACTAATAAATCATTTTAAAGATAATTTAAATTATGATGACGCTGTTATTTTTAAATAACAGCGTCTTTTTATTATATATACAATTCATTATTTCTCTCTAACTAAATAAAGAAAATTCAAATAAAACTAAAGAAAAAATTTGATTTTGATTGAAAGAAGTTTATCAAACCCTTATTGTAATTTAATTATATAAGGATTATTTTTTGCAAGGTGGCAGGATGTATGTTGCATCCTGCCACCTTGCATACTACATCCTGCCAGGATACACTCAACATCCTGCCACCTTGCAAAATTTATTTCTTATTTAAAAAGATTTATTCTTGATATAAAAGGTTTTTTTCTTTGTTCTGCTAAAATTTAATAAGATTATTAATAGAAAAGTTTTAGAAATTAAGGCTTATATATCATAATATTAGTTTTGCTATACTTACATTATTCTTAAAAATGCTTACTTTATTCAATCTTTAAGATATTTTATGTAATTTTGGGCCTTATTTAGAAATTTTTAATACACAATAGTAATGAAAAAGATACAGTTTGTTTTAGCGATAGTTGTTATACTTCTATCTCAAATTAGCTTTGCTCAAGTTAGAATTGATTCTGACTCTCCTGCAATAAGTGTTGCAGCTCCATCAAAGGACTATAAGATTGAAAAGGTTGCAAATGACCCAATGAATACAGTTATTTATACCTTAGAAAATGGTTTGAAGGTATATATGTCTGTAAATAAAGAAGAGCCAAGAGTTCAAACTTATATTGCAGTTAGAGTTGGTAGCAAGAATGACCCTAAAGAAAACACTGGTCTTGCTCATTATTTTGAACATTTAATGTTTAAGGGAACTCAAAAGTTTGGAACTACCGATTGGGAAAAAGAAAAAACTTATATAAAACAAATTGAAGAACTTTACGAAGTATATATTAAAACAACTGATAAAGAAAAAAGGAACGAAATATATAAAGAAATAGATAAGCTATCTTTTGAAGCTTCAAAACTTGCTATTCCTAATGAATATGATAAGTTAATGAAACTTATTGGTTCAAGAGGAACTAATGCCGCAACTTCTAACGACTTTACTTTCTATGTGGAAAACATTCCTTCAAACCAAATTGAAAATTGGGCAAAGATACAATCTGACCGTTTCCAAAATCCAGTTCTTCGTCTTTTCCATACAGAACTTGAAACAGTTTATGAAGAAAAAAACATGTCTTTAACTAATGATAGACGTAAGGCTAATGATGCAATGATGGCTGCTCTTTATCCTAATCATCCTTATGGTCAACAAACCACATTGGGAACTGCTGAACACTTGCGTAATCCTTCAATGGTTGCTATCAACAATTACTTTGATAAATATTATGTTCCAAACAACTATTGTATAGTACTAAGTGGAGATTTTAATCCAGAAGAAGCAATTAAAGTTATTGATAAATACTTTGGTAAAATTAAACCTAAGAATATTGAACCATTTAAGTTTGAATATGAAAAGCCAATCACAGAAGTAAAGAGAGTTGATATTGTTGGTTTAGAAGCTGAAAATTTAATTATTGCTTACAGAATTAATGCTGGTTCAACATCAAAAGAAGTAATGCTTGCTAATCTTTTAGATAGAGTTCTTAATAATGGAAGTACAGGAATTATGGATGTTAATGTAATGCAAAAGCAATTGGTTCAAAATGCCTATTCTTCAGTTTATGATTTAAACGACTATGCAGCATTTACAATTAGAGCAACTCCAAAAACAGGTCAAAGCTTAGAAGACCTTGAACGTTTGATGATAGAACAAATTGATCAATTGGTTGCGGGGAAATGGGATGAAAGTATATTGAAAGCAGCCATCAATCAACAAAGACTTAGCGAAATGAAAGAATTGGAAAGCAATAGTTCAAGAGCTATGAAGATGGTTTATTCTTATCTTTCTGGAGAAAGTTGGGAAAAGACTGTTAGAATGACAGAAGAAATGAAGAAGGTTACTAAAGAAGAACTTCTTGAATTTGCAAGAAAAACTTTTCAAGATAATAACTATATAGTAATAAGAAAACTTCAAGGAGCAAATGCAGAAATTGAAAAAGTTGAAAAACCAGCAATTACTCCAATTCATGTAAATAGAGATGCAAAAAGTGAATTCTTTAAAGAAATAGAAGGAGTAGAAGTAAAACCGATTGAACCTAAGTTTTTGAATTATGATAAAGATCTTTCAAAGGCTAACTTAAAGAATGGTGCTAATGTTTTGTATGTTCAAAATAAAGAAAACGGAAGATTCTCTCTAACCTATCGTTATGATTTTGGAAAGCTGTCTAACAAAAGACTTGGATTATTATGGAACTATCAAAAGTATCTTCATCCAAAAACATCAACACTAACAAAATTTGAAGAAGAACTTTATAATATTGCGTGTCAAATAACCATATCTCCATCTCAAGATTATATTGAAGCAAGAGTTGAAGGTTTATCTGAAAACTTTTCTAAGGCACTTTCTTTATTTGAAGAATTACTTTCTAATCCAAACATCGAGCAATCAACAGTTGATAATATGATTAAGGATATTCAAAAGAGTAGAAATGATGCAAAGAAGAATCAACAAAGTTGTTTGTCTGCATTAGCAGATTATAGTGTTTATGGAAAAAATGGAGCTTTCTATGATTTTATTCCAGAAAGTGAACTTCTTAAAATAACTCCACAAATGCTTATTCATGACATTAAAGAAGCAACAAAATACTCTCATCAAATATTATATTATGGAGATTTAGAATTGAACAATTTAGTAAATACTTTAAATAAAGAGCATATCTCTTCTCCTTCAAAACTTAAAGCAAAACCAAATGTTAAGCTAATTGAAAAACTTCCTACAAAAGAAAACAAAGTTTATTTTGTTCACTATGATGCAAAGCAATCTTATTGTCGTCAATTCAACACTTCAGTAGTTTTTGATGATAATCTTACTCCAATAATTTCACTTTATAACCAATATTTTGGTGGAAGTATGAATTCAATTGTATTCCAAGAAATGAGAGAAAAGCGTTCTTTGGCTTATCAAGCACAATCTCGTTTTGTTAATCCAAGCAGAAAGGGAATGACTTATCAAAATATGTCACATATAGCAACTCAAAATGATAAGGTTATTGATGCATTTACTGCTTTCAACGAACTATTTGATCAAATGCCTGTTTCTCAAACTAATTTTGATTTATCAAAAGAAGGTGTCATTTCTTCAATTAGAACAAGTAGAACAACTAAAGAAGGAATCATTTATTCTTATCTAAACGATATGCAAAAGGGAAGAAAGCAAGATGGCTCAATAGAAATATATAATAAAGTACCTTCTTTAACTATAAATGATGTAGTTGATTTTAATAACAAGTTTATCAAAAATAAGCCAAAGACATATATCGTTTTAGGCAATAAAGATCAAGTTGATTTGAAAAAATTAGAGAAATTTGGTAAAGTACAAATCTTAACTTTGGAAGAAATTTTTGGTTACTAATTTAATAAGCTTTTATTACTATGAATGAGAAAAAGAATTACTTAACAATACTGTTTAGCTTAATTATAATTTGTCTATTTTCTTTAAATCTTTTCTCTCAAGAAACAACATCTTGGTATGGAGAACTTAATGTTTCTGCAACAACCTTACCAATTACACTAAAGATTGAGGAAAAGGCAGACACTACAATTATATTAATGGGTTCTCCCTCTCAAACAAATCAGATGTTTTCAGTAACAAAACAACGTTTTACTCAAGACTCTATTTTGTTTTCAATGAAGAGTCTAAATGTAGTTTTTAAAGGAAAATACAATAGTACAAAAGACACTATCTTTGCTTCTTTCAAACAAGGTTTGCTCCAAGAAAATCTAATCATGGTTAAAACAAAGGAGCTTTTTGAAACAAAACGACCTCAAGAACCTCAGCCACCATATCCTTACATTGAGCAGGAATTAAGTTTTAAGGTTGAAGGTGTTAACTATGATTTTAAAGGAACTCTTACCTTGCCTTCAATTCAGGGAACTTATCCATGTGTTATTCTTGTAACAGGTTCAGGTCTTCAGAATAGAGATGAAGAATTAATGAATCATAAACCTTTTAAAGTTATTGCAGATTATCTAACACGCAACAATATTGCTGTCTTTCGTTATGATGACAGAGGTTGGAACGGAGATATAACTGACTCAACAATAAATAACGCAACCACTCTTGATTATGCAGTTGATGCACAAGCTGCTTTTGATATGATTAAAACTCATCCTAACATAAACCCAAAACAAATAGGTATGTTAGGACATAGCGAAGGAGGAGTAATAACATCAATTGCTGCTTCTAAAAATCCAAACATTAGTTTTGTAATCCTTTTGGCATCAACAGGACAAAAAGGAATTGATGTTCTCTTGCAACAAAACGAAGTGATTCTCAAAAATATTAAAATGCCTAAACATGCAGTTAAGATGCAGCTTTCAGCCTTAAAGCAAATGTATAAATATATTGAGAAGGACTATACAAGCGATGAGATTGAGAAAAGAATGAATCTTTGGTTTGAGAAAGAACTATCTAAGCTAAATGCTGAGCAAAGAAAAGAGTCTCCTTTTTCTACTGCAATGGAAAGAACAAAATTTATAAATCAATTATCTTCCAATTGGATGAGAACTTTTCTTAAGTTAAATCCATCCGATTACCTAACTAAAGTAAAACAACCAACCTTTGCTCTAAATGGAACTAATGATGTCCAAGTATTGCAAGAGTACAACTTGCCTCAAATTGAAAAAGCACTAAAAAAAGCAAAGAACAAAAATTATAAAACATTTAAAGCTATTGGACACAATCATCTCTTCCAACAATCTACAACAGGAATGATTGATGAATATAGCAAAATAGAACAAACAATTTCACCAATAATTTTAGAACAGATAAAGGAATTTATCAAAAGCACTACAAAATAATTTTTACTAAATAACTATTACTAACATGAAATTACTACGTCGTATATTCTTCCCCATATGGAAGATAAGAGCAAGATTTTGGGTAAGAAAGAGAATAAAAGAAGAACAAGATCAAGTTAGAAAAGTTGCTTCAGCACTAAAAGCTTCCCTAAAAGTTAAATTGGATATTGAAGAAAAACTTTGGGTTAAGAACATTGAACAACTAAGACAAGAGCTAAAACAAAATGAACAAGAAATAATTGTTACCGATTTTGGTGCAGGCTCTCCAAAGGGAAATAGAACTCCACAAGAAATGTATACTGGAGTTGTAAATTCAACAAAAGTTTCAAAAGTAGTTTCTGCAAGCAAGTCTCCTTTTTGGTCTTTATTCCTTCATAAATTAATTAGAGAATTCCAACCTGAGAAAGGATTGGAGTTTGGAACAAGCTTAGGTTTGTCTGCATCATATCAAGCAAGTGCAATGACAATTAATGGAAAAGGAAAGCTGATTACAATGGAAGGCTCTCTTTCATTAGTTGAAAAAGCAGTATCTAACTTCACTAAAATTGGACTAATCAATATTGAAACAGTTCAAGGAAGATTCTGTGATAATTTAGAGAAAGTATTATCACAAAATAATCCAATTGACTATGTTTTCCTTGATGCACATCACGATAAGAATGCAACAATAGAATATTTTGAAACACTTTTGCCATACCTTTCTGACAATTGTATAATTGTTTTTGATGATATAAGATGGTCAAGAGGAATGAAGAAAGCATTTTCTCTTATAACAGAAAATCCAAGAATAAGATTTGTTTTTGATTTAAAAGAAATGGGAGTTTGTATACTAGCTCCAGAAACCACAGAAAAGGTAGTCTACAAAGTTTAATAAGAAATAATAAGATCTATAATAATAGCTTGCTTTTCTTCTTTATGATATTTTAGAATTTTGTTCTAAAAAAAGATTTGTATTCAGATTTTTAATAACTTTGCATTTGTTATAAATAGATTATTATTGCTAATTAATCAATTAGGCAATTCACTTAATATTATTTTTATGATAAATAGACACAAGTTGTTTATTCTTCTTCTATTTGTTATTGTAACAATTTTCTCGTGCGTAGATGAGATTGATGTTATTAATACAAATAATAATAATCCAAGTAATCCCCCCATAACTACTAATTCTCCACTTTATATTTATCCATTTGGGGATGAAGTTAGTAATTCTATTGTTGAAATCACAGTTCAAACAGATGGTAGTGTTGATGTAAATTCAATAGAAGCAGAGATACCTCCTCTTAAATATAATAAATCCCTGCTTTTCATGTTTACTCAGGATGATTGTCGTCAAGACGCTTTTAGCTGTTCTTGGGCTGCAATTAATGGGAAACCTCTAACAAATCAGTATTTTTATGATATTAGGCATTTACTTGCTAATGATCTTCCCCCAGATATTTATTATTTAGGTAAAACACTTGGGACAAACGATGGATTAGAAAATGAAGTTCGTTTTCATTTTACAACAACAGTATATCCTCAGAAAAATTTAAAAGAGGGATATGCAAGCATGTATGATGCCCCTTCAACAGTTAATCCGGGTTTTAATGAGAATTATTACAGATTCTTTATGAAGAGTTTTTTAAATTGGGATAACGTAAAGGAAATGTTGAATTATGGAAATAGTATTGCTTTTCATGATGTTGCACTTGATACAACAAATAATAATGTAAATAATCAAGACTCAATATTATTTCATTTTGCTATCTGTCAAGATAGTATTAAGAAAAATCTAAATCAAAGAGGTTGTAAAGTATTAGCTGAACCTAATGGAAATATTAATTATTATTATGCTGCTTTAAATTATAATCCAATCAAAATAATAACAGGACAAGGGAATGCCCCATATATTCTTTATCCCTTTAATGTGAATTATGATTTAGAAAAGGAGTTTATTAACAGAGAATTTGCTCCTTTATCGTATTTCCAAAGTAAAATTTCTGAAGAAATGCAAAAACCAAAAGAACAAAGAAAGGCAGTTAGAGTAGGTATTCATGGTGCAGGAGAAGATTGGGTGGAATTTTTACTTTGGATAAATGATAATTATGGAAAGGATGGAGATAATTCTGTTTGGGTGCCTTCTTTGGAGGAGTATTATGAGTATAATTATTATAGAATTCATTCAAATATAACTAAGACAATTATTGATAATAATACCGTTAAGTTTACCATTACTCTTCCTTCGCAACAATATTTCTACTACCCTTCAATTACTCTTAATTTAAAAGGAATAACTAATTCCAAAATTCAAAACCTAACTACTAATGATGTTGTTAAAGGTTTAAATTATGGTGATTATTCTGAAGGTGTTATGATCAATATTGATTGTAGAAAGTATTTACTTGAACATGCTACACACTATGTTGAGCAATACGAAAGAAACAAAACAAAGTCAAATAAGGATGATGCTTTATACTTTACCAATATGTTGAAAAATTCTAATCAAAAGACGGATTTGCTTAATAGGATTAATAGATAAGTTGAGCATATTTTTCGAGTAATTTTCCTCTATTTTTTTGTTTTAAACTTAGTTTTTTCCTCTCTATATTTGATTATAATATAATTAATTACAGAGAGGAACTTTTTTTATCAAGACTTGATGTCGGAATCATGCCATGAATTACTCCAATTCATGCCATGATTCTGGTCAATTCATGGCATGATTTCATCCAATTCATGGCATGATTCCGAGTAATTAATGGCATGAATTCGACATCAGCTCCTTATTAAAATTCTTCTAATCCTTGTTTTTTTACTTTAATGTGAGGATTCAAGATTTTTTAATCCCTATTTTCTCTTGTTTTAAGGTAAATAGACTAAATTTAAATTATTAATTGTACATTTATTTGAAAGTGAAAAAGTCAATTATTGGGGATTTCATTCTGAGAATATTTGTGTAAATCAATTTATAATTATAACTTTGCACACAATAAGTTCAAAAAAATAATTTAAAGATATATTTCATGGAAAAATTACTTCTATTAGGAGATGAGGCTATTGCTCAAGCTGCTATTGATGCAGGTTTGTCTGGCATTTTTGGCTATCCGGGTACTCCTTCAACAGAAATTATAGAATACATACAGGCTTCAAAGGAAGCTAAAGGAAAAAACATACGCAGCAGTTGGGCTTCTAACGAAAAAACTGCAATGGAGGCTGCTCTTGGAATGAGTTATGCTGGGAAAAGAGCTATGTTTACTTGCAAGCACGTAGGGATGAATGTGGCTGCAGACCCTTTTATGAACTCTGCAATTACAGGTGTTAATGGTGGTTTAGTGTATATTTCTGCTGATGACCCTTCAATGCACTCTTCTCAAGATGAACAAGATTCTCGTTACTATGCTTTATGGGCAAAAATTCCAATTCTTGAACCATCAAATCAACAAGAAGCTTATGATATGATTCATGAAGCTTTTGAGCTTTCTGAAAAGTTCCGTTTACCTGTTATGTTGAGAATAACAACTCGTTTGGCACATTCTCGTGCTGGAGTTGTGATTAGAAAAGATAAGAGAGAACAAAATCAAATAGCAATTCCAGAAAACCCAAAACAATTTATCTTACTTCCAGTTAATGCTCGTCGTCAATATAAAGAGCTTTTAGCAAAACAAGATGGTTTGGAACTTGAATCAAAAAACTCTTCTTTCAACAAATATATTGATGGAGAAAACAAGAGTTTGGGAGTAATTGCTTGTGGTTTAGCCTACAACTATTTAATGGAAAACTTTACTCAAACCAAATGTCCTTATCCAATTCTTAAAATTGCACAGTATCCAATTCCAACTGAAATGGTTAATAAAATGTACCAAGAATGTGATTCTATTTTGGTTTTGGAAGAAGGTCAACCTTTATTTGAAGAGAAATTGAAAGGCTTTTTGAATAATGGAAAGAAAATAATGGGACGTTTGGACGGAACTCTAACTGTTGATGGAGAGCTTAACCCTGCAAAAGTTGGTAAGGCATTAGGATTAGAAGTGTCTGAAGGATTTGAAGTTCCTTCAATAGTTGCACCACGTCCTCCAAAACTTTGCGAAGGATGTCCTCACGCTGACACATACAAAGCATTAAATGAAGTAATGGCTGATTTCTCTAAAGGAAGAGTTTTTGCTGATATAGGATGTTACACATTAGGAGCACTTCCTCCATATAATGCAATCAACACCACTGTAGATATGGGAGCATCAATAACAATGGCAAAAGGAGCTTCAGAAGCAGGTTTCCAACCAGCAGTAGCAGTTATTGGAGATAGTACATTTACTCACTCAGGAATGACAGGGCTTTTGGATTGTGTTGTAGACAATACTCCAGTTACAATTATCATCTTAGATAACTCCATTACAGCAATGACAGGTTCACAAAAATCAAACGCAACAGGACGTATTGAATCAATTTGTGAAGGAATTGGAGTAGCGAAAGAACACATTAGAGTAATTACACCTTTGAAAAAATTCCACCAAGAAAACGTAAATGTTTTGAAAGAGGAAATAGCTTATCAAGGAGTTTCTGTTGTAATCCCAAGAAGAGAGTGCTTGGTTTGGTTAAACAAGAAACGTAAAGAAGAAAAACAAAAACAAAAGCAACAAGAGTAGTAAATTTTAAAGAATAGAATGATATGAAAATAGATATAATATTGTGTGGAGTAGGAGGAATGGGAGCTTTAAGTACAGCAGCTATCATTTCACAAGCAGCATTAGACATGGGTCTATATATGAAACAAGCCGAAACACATGGAATGGCACAAAGAGGAGGAGATGTTCAATCGCATCTACGTCTTTCTGATAAAGAAATAGCATCCGATTTAATTCCAGATGGACAATGTGATATTATACTTTCCGTTGAACCAATGGAAGCACTTCGCTACTTGCCTTATCTTAACAAAGAAGAAGGATGGGTAATTACCAATGAAAATCCTTTTATCAATATTCCAAACTATCCAGAAAAAGAAGAAGTTTTGGCAGAAGTAAAGAAGGTTAAGAACAGCATAGTTTTCAATGCTGACAAAATAGCTCTTGACCTTGGAAATCCAAAAGGAACCAATATGGTTGTTTTGGGAGCAGCTTCCAAATATCTTAAAATAGATATTGAAAAACTTGAAAAAGCAATCAACGACACCTTTGGAAGAAAGGGAGAAGAAGTTGTAATGGCAAACATCAATGCTCTAAGAGCAGGAAGAGAAGTAGCAGACAAAATTTAACAATACAAAATTTGTATAATCCAAAAGGACAAGAGTAATCTTGTCCTTTTTTTATGTAACAAATAATCCTTATCCCTATTGTAATCCTTTCATTCAAAATGAATATTCAATTATAGTTATAAGTACTTATATAAAAAAAGTGGCTGCCTCAAAAGAGACAACCACTACAAAACGATTACATTTATAACTAAAAACCTCTATTTTATTATCAGCTTATTAGTTCTATTGAAATTTGAGTTTTGAATTCTTACGTAATAAACACCCTTTGCTAAATTATTAACATCAATAGTTTGTTCAACTACTCCGTTTATAGCCTTAGTGTTAATTGTGTTTAAAATTCTACCTTGAACATCACTCAATACTATTTTTGTATCTCCACTAACACCACTAATAATAAGCTTAGTTTCATTAGTTGCGGGATTTGGATACATCATTACACTTATAGGTTGTTTGTCAATAGAAGTTAGAGTTAAAGTTTGGAAGTTAAGTTCTTGACCATAGTATGTATCTGAAGCTGTTCTTGCGTAAGCTCTTACAATATAATTTGTGTAAGATTGTAAGTTGGTTGCTTCAGCTGAGATGGTAGTTGTTCCTGTTGCAGATAGAATAGTAGCATCTGCCCAATCTTCAGTTGGTAACTTATATTCAAATCCTCTTGCATTAATTTCTTCTGTACCTTGAGTAATTGTACCATGGAAGGTTGCAGATGTGTTTGTAATTTGATTTGGTTCATCTGTTGTTACTGTAGGTAAAATATTATCAAGAGTTGTAAATTGAAGAGTTGCACCATAAGTAGTATCTAAAGATGTTTCAACATAAGCTCTGAATTCATATTGAGTATTTACAGTTAAACTATTTAAAGCATACACAAATGGGGTAGTACCAGCAGAAACAGGAACTATATTCCAAGCACTTGCACTCGATTGTTTCCATTGGAAACCTTTAACTAAAATAGGATTTGTACCTTGAATATAAGAACCATTTAATGTTGTAGATGTTTGAGTTGTGCCAATTTCTTGTGCAGTTGTAACTGTTGGTAATTGGTACCCAGACGAGGTTGTAAATGTTTGAGAAACCCAGATAGAATATGTTGAACCACAATTTGCTCTAACGTATACAGTATCATTTGAGTTAGGAATTAAATTTGTTAATTGATAAGATGTTGTTGTTACATCTATAGGAGCGCCATTTAATCCTAAACGAACTTGCCATGCTGTTTCTTGACCACCTGTAGTCCAACTAATATCACATGAAGTAGTGGTTATATTTTGAATATTTATATTTGTTGGAGAAATACAATTATTATTATCATAAATCTCTATATCGTCTAAATATATACCATTTCCATTTCCACCTAAGCCTTCAAAAGCAATTTGATAGGTTGATGATGCTTCTGGTAATGCAATAGAATCTTTTTGGTATGTTGAAATGTTTGATGAAAAATGGAATAGTTGAGTCCATGCACTATCTGCATTTTCTCTATATAGTACTTTCAATTCATCTTGAGAACCCAAATAAAATTCTTGTTTATGCCAAAAAGACAAATATGGTTGTGTTAGACTTGAAATATCTAATAGTGGGGATATTAGTTTTGTTTTGCCTCCTATTATCCAATTAAAAAATGCAGAATTACTTCCTGAGTTAGGTTCAAAACTATTGTTAATCCAATTAGTTGTCCCTGTAATAATTTCTTGTTGCCAACAATTTAAGCCATTTTCAAATCCTTCTATCCATGGAAATGCAGCTATTGCAATATCAGAACAAGGGGTTTGGAATGTGATAGTTGTAGAGTAGGTTGTAGTATCACTGCTACATATTGCTCTAACAGAAACGATATATTGTGTTCCAAGTGTTAACCCTTGAATAGTATATGGAGATGCTGTTGCAGCTTCGTCAGTTAATGTGGTACCTGAAGCAGGTCTATAAGATACAATATAACTATCAGCTCCAGGATGATTCCATGTTATTTCTGCACTTGTTGTTGTTAAATCTGCACTTGTTGTTAAATTAGAAGATGCTAAATTGTAAGGTATAGGGCATGATTCTTGAGTTATTGAGATGTTATCTATTGTACCAGGAACAGTATCATTGTATGTTCTACTAAAATAAACAAAAACTAACTTCTTAATGCCAGATATATTGTTTAAAGGTATATTTGCGTTTTGCCATGTGTTATGATTATAGAATAAACCTAAACTGTCGTTTGAATTTGATGGCAAAGAAGATAAATTTATTACTTCGGAAGGATCTAATAAGTAAACTTTAAAACCAGAAACAACAAGATTTGAAGATTGATATAAATAACCTTGACATTTCCAGTCGAATGATAAATTAAATGAAGCAGGGTCTGTGCCAAAATCTATATCACGATAGGCATAAGCATAAGAATAAGTATATCCTACATAATTATTTCCATAAGTTGTACCTCCATCTTTGGAAATATAATTTGCTTGAGTTCCTGTGTTTGTACTCCCATTTCCAGCAGCTGTACCTATTGCCCATTTATTTACACCATTTGATAATGATTTCCAACCTAAATTTTCTGATGAATTTTCAAAATCGCAAGTATAAGGAAGAGTTGCTGGTAATGCTTCAGTAACAAATGTACTAATAACAGACCAATCAGAGTTACTATTATCACATATTGAACGTACCCAAATATTATATTGAGTTTGAGGAGTTAATCCTGTTAATGAAATAGGATTAGTTGTTGTTGCAATAGCAGTACCTGCTGTTGTAGGGTCAGTAATTGTTGTAGCATCTCCATAAACATATTCCCAAGAAGTAGAAGAACCATTTTCAGTAAAGTTAACAGTTGCATCTGTAGATGTTATATTACTTGTCATAACAGATGTTGGTCTTTGGCATGTAGTATAAGGAAGAACTTCAAAATTATCTATATGAATATCGTTACTAGCAATATTTATAACTGTTGATTCTCCATAGAAGCCAATCTTAACAGTTCCTGTATATGGAAGTGTTGTTGCAGGATCAAATAAAGGTAAAATTATATGAGTAGGAGTATTAGGGATATTATTCAATAATCTAGTTGCACCTGTTGCATTAGACCAGATTGTTGCATTTGCTGCATTCCAAGTTAAACCATCATCGGTTGAAACTACAACAGCAAATCTATCATCAGCAGTACTACTTGTATCTGCAGCATTAGTACTTCCAAATGCAGTATAGAAAACATCAAATTCTATTTGAGCAGGAATACTTCCATCTCCCAAATCTACAGAAGGAGATATAAGCCAATACTTGCATGATGAACCATAAATATTTATTTTTGCATTATGTGGAGTTACCTTAGAATTCCAAATCCAACCAGAAGTAGTTGATGTTAATGTAGCATTTCCTGTTGCAGGAAGAATACCTTGCATTTTTGTCCAACAAGTAGTAGGAGGAACTGTTGTTAAGAAACCTTCTACTGGAGTTGGAACTGATTGTGCAACACATACAGTTCGGAATGTAATTGAACTAGAATATAAAGAAGTATCAGAACATAAAGAGCGAACTCTCGCATTATATAATGTTCCAGGTATTAGGTTTATAATAGAATCAGGATTACTTGTTGTTTGATAAGTCGTCCATGTAGTTGCAGAAGATGGTTTATATTCAATAATCCAATTTGTTGCTGAACCATTTTCTGTCCATCTTAAAAGTGCTGATGTTGTTGTTGAGTCTACAACTGTCAATGCACTTGGACTTGGACATGGAACCACAGTTAAACTAATATTATCAACTGCTGCTGGTGGTTGAATATTAGTTGTTGTAGATCTTTCATTTCTCCAATGAACTAATAAACGCCATGTTCCTCCTGCTAAATTAGGAAATTGTGTGCTATTTATTCTCATTGTTTTATGTTGCCAAACAGTTGATTGACTTAACCAATGTTTTCCTGTTCCTCCAGTGTAATTACCTATTTGAGCTGAAGCATCTAAACCATTAGGAGGAATAACTCCAGCAGTAATATTAGCATCAAGAGGAACTAAATACATTCTTAGAAAATCAGTTGTATCTACCCCACCTTTAGCTCTCCAGTCAAAAGAAAGTTCAAGTTCTTCAGCACCAGCAGGAACTTCGAAATCGCGGTATGCATACACTTTTGAAACAGAAGAAGTTCCTCCTGTATAAGCATTAGTTACACCTTGGTCATTTGAAATATAAAGACCATTAGTACCTAATGTATCGGCAGCAGTACCAATTACCCATTGATTAGTTTGAGTTCCATTAATAAATGCCCAAGCATTATTTTCAGTAACATCTTCAAAAGAATGAGAATAAGGTAATGTTGCAGCATTTGCAGGTGTTATTACAGATACAATATTACTCCATGCTCCATTTGTACAATTTTGACGAACAGCAAAACTATATGGAGTTTGAGGATTTAAACCAGTAAGAGTATAAGGAACAGGGTCAGTACTTGAAATATTAACTGTTTGAGTTGCAGTTGAAGGATCAAAAGCAGTTGTATCACCATAAGCAATTACCCAACCACTTCCATTACCATTTTGAAACCAATTTAAATCTACTGATGTAGATGAACGTAATGTCGATGTTAAATTGTAAGCATTTGGACAAGAAGGAATAAGACCAATAGTTAGATCGTCAACATATGCATAAGCATTTGCTGTTGTGTATGCATTTTTAAATGCAACATATTGACCTGCTCCTGTATAAGAACTTAAATTTACTTCAAAAAATTGCCAAGTTGAAGTTGAAGTAGCTTGAATGGTTGTTATAGAATCAAATGTTGTCACATCAGTTGGATCTGACATTGCTCCAATTATTAATTTATCTGTTGCATTAGAATTTCTATAATAAAATGTAGCCATTAATGTGTTAATTTGAATTGATGGATCAAATTGAGGTGTTATTGCTATATTATATGTTCCTGAAGTTGCATAAAAATAAAGTGATCCTGGAGACGAATGATTTGTGGACCTAATATATGGATAGCCAGAAGAATAAGTATTTATTTTTCTCCAACAAGTAGGATATGTTCCTGTGCCTGTTCCATAAGTGTCAAAGTTTTCTGTATATGGTAATGTTGATATTAGATCACAAGCTGTTCTAAATGAAACAGGTGTAGACCATTCACTTTGTTCTGAAGTGCAATCAGTTTGTACTCTTGCTTTATATGAAGTAGAGTGATTTAAGTTTGTAAAAACATATGGATTTGTTGTAACTCCTGAAATTGTTGTTGCATTTGACCAATTTGTGTCATTAACATATGAAAATTGAACATTCCATAGTGAACCTGTTGCATCAGTCCATCCTAAATCAGCACCTGTTGTGGTAATATTGGAAATGGCAAGGTTTCTTGGTTTTGGACATGTTGGAACAAATAAATTGGGACCAGTAATATCATCAATAAATGTAGAAAAGCCATAATTATCAGTAACTCTAATAGCAACATAAATATCTTGACCAACATAAGCTGATAAATCTACAGAATGTTGAGCCCATGTTATTGTTACGCTGTCTTCTGTAAGAGCAAGTAAAGGTGTAGTTGAGAATGATGAAGTTTGATTGTCAGTTGTTGAAACAAAAATTTCAATATCATCACCATCATTATACCAATTATCTGTTGCAATCCAAAAAGCAAAAGTTGAAGCCTCTGATGTAACATGAAGTTTAGGTGTTATTAGCCATCTTGTGCAACCATTAGAGTTGAAAGCTGACTTAGCACTTTTAGTTCCTGCATGTGCCATGGTTGTGGAACTCTGCCAGCTTCCACTACCTGATGTTGTTGCAATTGTCCAGTCCTCAGGAGGGAATGTTGCTCCTTCGAAACTTTCATTTAATGTGGTCTGCGTCCACCCTTGCATGACAAAAAACATAATTGCCATGAAAGAAAATAGAAATCTTTTCATTTGTTTTTGTTTTGATTAATAAATTGCTGTTATTAGCATTAATTATAAATTATTCTCATCGAAAACATATCGTACCTTTTTTATTTACTAAATAGTTGATACAATATATTTTAATGCGTTCAAAGGTAGAAACAACAATTTAAATGAAAACAAAAATTGTAATGAATCAGGATAAAAATAGGGTGGAATTGGATATAATTGTAGTGAAGTGGGAATTGGGGAGGGGAGGAAGAGGGGAAAATTTGGAAATATTTGTTCATTAATTTATTAGTAGTAAACTAATGACATTTGTAAGAAATTAGTTTGTTAATTTATAACTATTCATCTGAATTATTAAATAACATCAAACAAATTAGTAGAAAATAATTAATTAAACAATGCAGATATTATAGCTTATAGGTAAAGATAAATTCTTGAAAAATAATACCAAATTCTTGTAATTTATTTAGAAGAAAATAATTACATTTGCAAAATATATCAATAATTTGATGTATTAAATGGATAAGAGTATTGGTTAAACGAAATAAAAAAAAGTAAATAGCTAGCATATATGTCAGAAAAGAATTGAACAACAGTTTTTAGTTGGTATGCCAATGAGTTTTAACCTTCATTTGAAAGATTGATAAAGATTAACGATATCTTTAAAGTGAAAGATTTGCTTTTATCAACAAAAAAAATAAAAGATAATACTTGAAAATATGTGGAAAGATTGTGAAACTAATATAGATTTATTGGACTTTGACTATTTAGTTGATGTTACAAAGAAAATTATTTTAAATGATGACTTGACACCTTCTACTATTGGCATATACGGAGATTGGGGAAGTGGAAAATCCAGTTTGATGGATATGGTTATGTCAGAACTATCAAATGACAAGGAAGTTTTATGTCTTAAATTTAACGGATGGCTTTTTGAAGGTTATGAAGATGCAAAAACGGCTTTAATAGGAACTATCCTTGATGAAATAAGTAAAAAGGGAACATTACCTGCAAAAACGAGAAGAGTTTTAAAGCGTTTATATGACAACACTAACTTCTTCAAATTATCAAGTAAAGCCATAAAATATGGGCTTGATTTCTTTTTAACAGGAGGAGTGTTAACCGCTGCAGACATCACAGCGGAAGCAATAAAAAAGGCATTGTCATCTAAAGGAACTCAACTTGAAGAAAAAGAAATCGAGAGTATCCTAAAAACATTTAAAGGTAAGGATATTAGAAAAAATATTAAATCTTTTCATAATGATTTTGCTTCTTTATTGGAACAAACAAATACTAAAAGATTAGTAGTGTTTATAGATGAATTAGACCGTTGTAAGCATGAGACTATTTTAGAAACCTTAGAAGCAATTCGTCTATTCTTATTTGCCAGAAGAACTTCTTTTGTTATTGGAGCAGATGAACGACAGATTAGGTATGCTGTACAAATGAAATATCCAGATGTTGAAGGGAACCAAATAGATATAGGAAAAGAATATTTGGAAAAATTAATCCAATATCCTATACGTATTCCTCAACTAGGACGAAAGGAAGTTGAATTCTATATTATGTGTTTGCTATTTGAAAAAGATTTTGGCGAAGACCTTGCTTTAATAAGAAATATAATCAAAGAAGGAAAAGAAGAAAACTTCTTTGATTTTGAATTGACATATGAGTTGATTAAAGAAAAATCAAATGACTTAGCCGAGAAATTAAAAGACACAATTTCTCTGTCAAAACAAATATCATCGGTTCTAGCTAAGGGATTAAATGGAAATCCAAGACATTGTAAACGTTTTCTTAATGCAATGGAATTGCGAATGCAAATGGCTAATTACAGAAAGATAAAATTGGATAGAAGAATTTTGTCCAAATTAATGCTTGTGGAATATTTTAAAGACTCATTCTATAAGTTATTTGCGGAAATGCAAGCTAATGAAAATGGTAAGCCTAAAGAGTTGGTTTATATAGAAGATGGAGAATGGGATAAAGTTGAAATTTTACGCATATGGAAGGAGGATATATGGATTATAGATTGGCTAAAAATTGACCCCAAATTAGGAGAACAAGATTTAAAACCATATTTCTATTTCTCACGTGAAAGTCTAAGAAATATCTCATTTGCCAAATCTCAAAACCTAAGTATTGACGCATCTAAAATACTTGAAAATTTATTAAGTGGAACTGATACAAAGAGAAATGATGCTATCCGACATGCTTTGAATATTTCAGATTTTGAAGCATCATTAATTCATAAGGAACTTACAGCAAAAATTGAATCTTATACCGAAATTGAAAAAAATGTATTTCAATCATTTATTGAATGGGGAGGATGTCGAACTGAATTACAAATAGAAACAATAGCAGTGTTGGAACGCCTTCCATTTGATAAAATTAAACTTGCACTTATTCCATTTATTACTCCATTTGCTAGAAAGTTAAATGATAAGGCAAGAATAATAGAATTACTTTCTAAATGGGAATTGAAAAATCCAACATTGAAAAGTGCTATTACAGATGAGATTTATAATATAAATACAAAATAGAATGGGAACATCAAATATGTATACTGGGCCTAACAGGTCTCCATTATTACCGCCAGATTTTAATGATGATGATGAAGGAAATTCTGAAAATCCTAATCCACAAGAGAAGCCAGGTGAAGAAAATAAACCTTCTGAAAAACCTCAAGAAAATGAATCATCACCGAATGAAATGTCGTCCAATAATCCTCAATATTCTTCTTGGCGGTCGGCAAAAAATTCCATGTCTAAATATGCATCAGGAAAAGGTGGTCGAAACGGAAAAAAGAATGCTGTTTCAAATTATGTAAAAGGTTATGGAGGTTCTCACAATGCCGCTAAATCGGCTAAATCGGCAATAAGAACAACTATTAACATTGGAGATTTTTTCAAAGGAGTATCACAGAAGGGGATTACACAAGTTTTACAAGAACGCCAAATTCCTATAGAGGATAGAAAACCTAAAGAAATACTGAATGACATTGTAAACATCCTTGCTCCTACGCCAAATTTAAATGATGATTCCGTTGCACGAAAAGCATTGGTAAATACAATGTCGATTGTATATGAGAAATTTGATGACGAAAATAAAGATATAACATTGTTAGATTCTTTCGATTCTGATATTACAAAAATGCTTATTACAAAATATATTGAAACATTCATATATGAGAGACTTATACATGATGTAGGAAGCCGAATTGAGAAAAAAGCCGAAAATTCTAATTCTGCGGCTAAAATTGAAAAAGAATTAAAAGATTATATTGAATCAAAAGTTTCAACAACATTGAAAGACAAGCCTCTTTCCATAATTAGTTCAGACACGAAAAATGTATATATGTTAGTTGAAGGATTGTATCAAAAATGTTATAAAGTTTTGGAGGACCAGTTATGAAAAAAATACTATGTCGAATACATAATGATGATAAGTTTGTAAAGGAAAATGTGGACTTTACGGTTGATTTATTTTCAAAAAAACAGTATCATTATACATTTTGGGATAAAAAAAAGCGTCGTTTATATCAAGCTGGACATTTTTCTGATTCTGCGATTGATTTACTATATATTTCTTTGATGGTATATTATGCAGATAGAAGGGTTGTTCGCAAGGAAGAAGATGACGCTTGGACACGTAATATGAGGCTATACATCCCTGTTCTTGAATTAGAAAAATGGAATGAAAATAAGGAACTTTTGGGAAAAATGCTTTCATTTCTAAGTGGTGATATATGGAGTTTTGAATTTAGAAAAAGAGAGCTAAATCTGAAAGAAGAAAGAGCTAAAAAAGGAATAGAACGCAAAAGGGAAAAACATCAACCCAAAGCAATATGTATGCTTTCAGGTGGTTTGGATTCTTTTATTGGTGCAATAGATATTCTTAACAAAGAAAAGGACATTTGGTTTGTCGGCCATTATGGAGGAGGTAAGGGCGTAATACAATATCAAAAAAATGTAATTAAAAAATTGATTAATCAATATGATTTATCTGCTGAACAATTCTTTAGTTTCTATGCATCACCTGTTAGGCCTGATAAATTCACACCAATGGAAGATAGTACGAGAACACGTTCATTTATGTTTTTTGCTCATGCTATAATTTTAGGTTCTGCAATAGATAGAGATACTACTTTATATATTCCAGAGAATGGTTTAATTTCACTAAATATTCCTCTTACAAATACTCGCTTAGGAAGTAGTAGTACAAGGACTACACATCCATACTATATGAGATTATTGCAACAGTTGCTTATAAATCTTGGATTAAAAATCCAATTGCATAATCCATATCAGTTTAAAACAAAAGGAGAAATGATAGTGGAATGTAAAGATCCTATCTTTTTAAAAGCAAATATTTCGCAAACAATGTCATGTTCTCACCCTGATTTAGGTCGATATTCCGGTGATGCAAATCCATCACATTGTGGAAATTGTTTGCCTTGTATTATACGTAGGTCAGCTATAGAGTACGCTTATCAAAATGATGAATCTAATTATAGAGATAAAGATTTTCAATTAAAAGGAGCAAAAGACAATCTTCGTTCTTTCAAGTTAGGTGTCATGGATTATGTAGGCAGTAAAATAGATGCTGCACTTACTATTCAAATTTCTGGACCTATTGTTGATAATCTTGACAATTATTGTAACGTTTATATAAGAGGAATTGAAGAATTAAAATCATTACTTGATAAGTATAATAATGGCTAATTTATATGATACTCATTTTCACTTAGACCTTCAAAAATCAAAAAATGATGTATTGAAAGATATTGAAAGTAATAAGATATATACTATTGCAGTTACTAATCTTCCTCCTATATATGAAAAATTAACTAAAGAGATAAATAGTAAGTTTGTCAGAATAGGTTTAGGGTTTCATCCTGAATTGATAGAGCAATATCAAAAATATATTCCAGATATGTGGCGGTTGCTTCCTGACGCAAAATATATAGGTGAAGTCGGAATAGACCTGAAAACCGTGAAAGAATCAAAAAAATTGCAACTATCTTTTTTTGAGGAGCTCATTGACAAATGTAATAAATTAGGTAATAAGGTTCTTTCAGTTCATTCAAGAGCAGCTGTATCAGAGGTGCTTTCAATTATTGGAGAAAACTTCAATGGTAAAATTATTCTTCATTGGTATTCTGGAACAAAGCAAAATCAAGAGCATGCAACTAGTAATGGTTTTTATTTTTCTGTTAATTATGCGATGCTAAATTCGGATTCGGGGCGAAAGATTATAAAGAATATTCCTGATGATAAAATACTTATTGAGACAGATAGTCCTTTTACATTAATTAATGGACATATATATAAACCTTCTGAAATAGGGAAAATAGTAGAAAAAATTGCAATGATTAAAAATATAGATATTGAAGTTATGCAGAATATCCTTTGGAATAATTTTGTTGTTTTAATTTCTTGAGTTGGGTATAAATTATTTTTTTTGTTTAGAAGAGATTAGTTATACATCTTTTTTAGATATTTATTTTGATTTATTTTTGGTCTCTAAAAATATTGAGTAAATTTGCTCACTATATTGAGTAAATTAGAATTAGAATTAGAAGTTTGGTAATAAAATATAAAAAACTAAAAGTTGTTTCTTTAATATCAACTAATCTTTTAATATTTGAGCTATTGAAATGAAAAAGCTAATTATAAATTCTTGAAAGGTAATTAATATGAGTTTAATATAAAAAATGTAATCTAATGGGTAGTTATTTTTATTTACAATCGGAACAAAATTCACATAATGAAAATATTATTAATAATTTAAAAGAATATACAGAGAGAAAAAAACAATTAATTTATGTTTTAGATCGCCCTTTGACAGATCAAAAATATAATTATAAATATTCATCAGCATTAATAGTTCTTTCTCCTAAAAACAAAATAGCAATTATTAATTATGGTGATAAAAAAGATGATTTTAACAATTATGTAGAGGATGTTGTAGAGGATATTGGTTCAATTTCGGATAAATATCTTTATAAGGGTGTAATTGGTAGAACAAGAATATGGAAAGAATCTTTACTTAAAAAAATTGATTTAAATGTTATTTCAAATATTGATGATTTTTTCTCTACAATATCTTTGTCGGATCCTATTGATATAAAAAAAATAGATTTATTAATATCTTTGTTTATTGGAAGTATCAATGACATTGAAAGAGTGAAGGATAATATTCCTTCTAATAATTTAGATAAAGTTAAACAAAAAATACAACTTTTTGATGGTGATCAAACAAGGTTCATTTATGAAAAATCTGAAGATAAAAAAATAAGAATACAAGGATTGTCGGGAACAGGAAAAACGGAATTGCTTTTACATAAATTGAAAGATTTATATGTAAATGATAGTTCATCTAAGATTTTTTTTACTTGCCACAATAAAATTCTTGCTGACAACTTGAAAAAACGCATACCTTCTTTTTTCAATTTTATGAAAGTTGAACAACAAATCGAGTGGGGTAATCGATTATGGTGTGCGCATGCATGGGGCTCGAGCTATAGCATAAATTCAGGAGCATATCAATATATTTGTAGTTATTATCAGATACCTTTTTATAGATATTCCTATCAGATGTCTTTTAGTCGAGCTTGTAAACTGGCAATAGATGAAATAAAATATAAATTTAAATCAGAAGAAAAGGAATATGCCTTTACATATATGTTAATTGATGAAAGTCAGGATTTTGATGAGACCTTTTTTGATTTATGCGAGTTAGTAACAGAGAAAAATATATATTTGGCAGGAGATATATTTCAAAGTATTTTTGATGAAAATATTTCCAATACAATTGAACCTCATTTTTTGTTAGGCAAATGTTATAGAACAGATCCTAAAACGTTAATGTTTGCTCATGGATTAGGAATGGGGCTGTTTGAAGAAATAAAACTGCGTTGGTTAGAAGAAAAGGAATGGAAAGATTGTGGATATAATGTTAATATAGAGGGTAACAAATATTATTTAAGTAGAGAGCCACTCAGACGATTTGAAGATTTAGATGATGAATTTGAAAGTATTAAAATCGTTGAGATTACTGAAAGCTTTTCAAATACAGTTATTCGAATCATAAAAGAAATCCAAGAAGAAAATAAAACGGTTTCACCAGATGACATTGGTATTATACTTATTGATGGAGATAAAGAAGTGTATGAATTGGCAGATAAGATAGAATTGGTAATTCAACGAGATATAGGTTGGGCTGTAAATAAGGCTTACGAATCAAAAGAAAAAAAATCAGGTACAATTCTTATTAGTAATAGAAATAATGTAAAAGGATTAGAGTTTCCTTTCGTTATTTGTATTACTAAAAAAATAAATAACAATCCTAGTTATCGAAATTCTCTTTATACAATGCTTACTAGATCATTTATTAAATCTTTCTTATTAACTCAACCTAAAAGTTTAACAACAGGAATGAAGAGTAGCTTGCAAGAAATAATAGACAAGAATCAAATGGTTATCCAAGAGCCAACAACAGCAGAAAAGGTAAAAATTCAAACTAGATTTAAAAATAGTTTGAGAAAATTATCTCATTATGAGTTAATGCAGAAAATATTTAAGAAATTAAAAGTAGAGAAACAGTATCATGATAAATTATTCCAATTGACTCAGCAAATGGACATGCTAGAAAGTGATGAAGAAACATTGATTGGATTTATCAGAAGCAATTTAACTTATATCAAAAAGTGATTTATGAAAATCTTTCAGAGGAATATTCCGCCATTTCAAGAAAAAGACATCTTTTCTCCAATACGTGATAAGGCTGGTTATGTAAAACTATTGGCCTTATCTGCGAGGGCTTTATTATTAGAAGATAATCAAAAAAAAAGTACAACAAGTCATTTCAGGTTGATTATTGACAAAATGAATAGGTTGTTTTTCTATACTACAAACAAGTATTTTAGTATTTCATTTCCTTTTAATGTAACGTTTGATGAAAAGATAAAAAAAATATCCATTTATACATATTCAGGAAAAGAGATTGATTACAAAAGTATTTCTGCAATTTTTTCTATTTTGCAAAGTGAGCAATATAAAATTAATTCTTCTCTTATTGATTTTTATATAGAGCCTGGGAGTATAGATGCGGATGGATTATTTATATTAGAAGAAATTTTTCAATTTGAGCCTTCATATGTTAGATATGACCATGATTTTGAGCATGAAGATAAAAAACGTCATCCTTTAAACCATTTAGATATAAATTATTCATCATATGGTACATTCAAATTAGGTTTAAATAAAAAGATAAGTACAGTAAATTTCGAAAATATGCATGATACAAATAAAGATTGTTTATTTGTTAATGAAAGATGATTTTTTTATAATAACTTGGATTCTTGAAGATTATTTTACGTATTATAAGAGTATTGATATCAAATAAATACATAATAAATAGTTTTAAGTGGTTGATTAAGCTCTCAAATTAAAATACATGTGATTTTAAAGAGATCGTAGTTTTAGTGAATAGAGGCCGTGTTTTTGGCAAAAGTAGGCTGTGGAAATGATGAAAAGAGGCCGTCTACGGGTGGTGTAGACGGCCTCCACGCACCCCGTAGACGGCCTCTACAGAGTTGTGGACGGCGTCTTTTTGCGTTTTTGAGGCCGTTGTTTTGGCAAAAACAGGCCGTCTTTTGCCAAATAGAGTGAAATATTTCCTAATTATCTTTCCAAATATTTTGTTTTGTTTCCATAATGCACTATTTTTGCAGCAAAATAGAAATAAAATCGTGAAAAGATTTTGCGATTTGAAGATTTTATTGCTTCATTAACGGAGTGATGAGTTAAGTAATATCAAAGCTTGTTTCTTAGTTGCTTTCCTGAGATTGTTAAACGATACTTTTGTAAACGGCTATTTGGTTTATCAGGCATTGTCATTTCTACAAGTCCTAATTCTAATGCTGGTTTTAGATAGTCATATAAAAATGTTGGTCTATGCTTTAAATTCAAATCTTGCATTAGTTCATTAGTCGATTTTATATTATTCTCTAATCTCAGAATTAATTTTTTTACTTGTTCGGTTACTTGTTCGGTTACTTGTTCGGTTACTTGTTCGGTTACTTGTTCGAAAGCAGGGAAAGTCATACGCAAAAAGTTTTCTGAGAACTTAAAACATTCTTTTCCATAACTCCTTAAAATTCGTGGAACTCCAGAGCCTAAATGTTCAACTAAGTCTAAATCACGGAATACTCGCATCAACTCTTTATTACGAGGTACAGAATAACCTTCAAAAAATTCTTTTTCTGTCATACCCTGTGGCAGACTTCCAAATGAAGTTATTTCTATTCTGTTGTCGAAAAATTCAAATTTGGGTGGTACTTCTGAAGTGTAGTCATTGTGAACTATTGCATTGATTATAGCCTCACGTAATGCAACTGAACTCCAAAGTCTTTTTTCTTCACGTTCTTTTGAAGTTATTTTAGCTAATGTTTTATTCTCTACTTCAATTTTATCTAATACTTGTTTTGTTGCTTTGATTAATGAGCAATATCCATATTCGTTATTTTCCATTAAATCCACTCTATCAAGACCATCATATTTGGCTACTTTTATAGATATTCCATTTATATCTGCCAATAGATAAGCAACGTAGTTATATTTTCCTTCATCTGTTAATAATTCAAGATTAGAAATAAATTTTTGATTTAAAGTTTTTTTTGCTCCTTCGTAGTAGATTTTAAGTTGCTCGAATGTTAGATTTTGATTAGGTGATTTGATTTTTCCAATAGAATTACGAGTACGTTTTGAAAAAAGTGATTCAATCATTCTTACGGGCATTGGTTCTGCGGAAGTACCCACACGAATAAATGTACCTTTTTCTGACATTCCAAGCTTTTTTATATAGTATGGCTTTTCACTTCCACTGGCAAAAGTAATTTTAATCACATCTTTTGAATCTATATTCTCAACTGCAACATCAAATAAACCCATACAAGATGGCATAATATTATTTTTTAGGCGATTTTTTATCTTAAGCATATCACCATCAATATCAGAAATATTAATAACGTTTCCTTTATTATCTATTCCAATATAAATAATACCACCTTCTGAATAATTTAAGAAAGCAACAGCTTCTTTTTCTAAATCGTCAGTGAGTTGCTGTTTATATTCTATGCGATTTGTTTCTGAATTCATTTTTCCGAGTTTCTCTAATTAACCACTTTTCTATTTAATTTTAATGTTCCTCTTCCGCATTTTGAAACCTTTGCTAATATCTTGTCGTCAATATTTTGCATCTAAATAAAAGGTTGATTTTGTCGCAAATATATAATATTTTTACGACATAAAATGTAATTGAATGGATTTATTTTGTGAGTTCAAAGATATATTTTTTAATAATAGGATTAATTGGTTTGAGAATAGATGAAAAACTACCTATTAATATTGCTTAGAGCATAGATATAAATGAAGTTTTGGAACGATCATATTTAATTATCTCAATATATTGAGTAAATGTTTTAAGTATGCTTGAACTTTTTTATTTAATATTGTTTTTAAAATTGTGCTGACTTGCTCGGTGGTTTAGAAAGTTGTTATTGAAGGGATATTTTTCATATAGAAAGAGGCAGGCTACAACTTTGTAGACTGCCTCTTTTTGCTTTTTGGAGTCTTAGTTTTAACAAAAACAGGTTATTATATTGATTTAGTTTCCTGTTGGAGGGACAGGTTTTGGTTGATAACCTTTAACATCGAGTTCTTCAATTGACTTTTTGGCTTCTCTCAACTCTTTGTTTAACCAAACTGAAGGACGGAAACGACAATATATTCTTCGAATTGTTTCTGGGGTTACTTCTTCGAAAGTGTTGACTGCTTTGGCTGAAATGCCTGGATAGAAAGTTCCTAACATTCCTAACTTTACTGGGTGTCCCATTAATAGTTGCCAACTGATAACTTTTTCAAGTTGTTTCAGTACACTCATAATATCACCTTCTGACATTGCACTTGTTTCAGCAATCATTTCTGCAATTTTGTTGAAGTCGTAGGCCTCACCCATAAAGATTTTTGCCAAGAATTTTTCCCCTGGTGTGGCTCCAACCGAAATTTTACGCATTATGCGTATGTAACGAATAGACATGAATTACTCCTTTCTTTTTTTGATTAGTAAAATTGAGGATTTCTTTATTTTATCCTCATTTAAAATTTATATGTTTTTGATGGAGCAAATTTAGATAAGTGATTTTAATGTGAAAATTATATTTGACTGAAATGGGATAGATTTAGGGTGAGTTGGAATAATGGTGTATTGAAGTAGGAAGATGACTTGTGTATATTATTTTTATGATAGTGTGTATAAAAAAGTGATTGCCCCAAAAGAGGCAACCACATACACATATTTATTTATTATTGTTTAACTAAAACAATTAACATGAAATTAATTGTAGAATAGTTCGTATTAATAATTGGATTTATAATATGGCAGAATTATTAGGTCTATATTATTTAATCCAAAGAAAAAATATTGATTCAGTATTTTCTGCTTGTTCTCTATAAATTTTCTGAGTGCAAAAATATATGCAAAAGTTTTCAATGAAAATTAAATTTGACTGAAATAGGATATATTTAGGTTGAATAGGGATGATGATGTATTGAAATAGGAAACTGACATGGTAACTATTTATAAAGAATTAAAATTTAATTGGTATAAAAAAGTGATTGCCCCGAAAGAGGCAACCACAACTATTATTATTGTTTAACTAACGTAATCAACAGATGAATGATTACTGAATAGTTCTGATTTGGTTTTTGGATTTTTTAATAAGAAAAACATTTTGTGATTTAGATTAATGTTTTTTATTATGTATTATCCAAAGAAAAATATAGATTCTGTAATTTTTTTTGTTATCTATAAATTTTCTGAGTGCAAAAATATATGCAAAAGTTTTTAAAGAAAATTAAATTTGACTGAAATGGAATATATTCAGGGTGAGTTGGTATATTGAAGAGTTGAATTGGATAAAACTGATTTTTATTCTCCATTAATAAATTTCATAAAGTCAGAAACTCTCTCTTGACTTATTATGAAATTCTTTTCGTATTGTGGAATTAGGGATATGGTTAGTCGTCCCTTAAAGTGTTTTGAGATATTTTTTATTGAATTAAATGAGGTTATACAATCTCGAGAAATGCGAAAGAAGTTTTTTGGATTGAGTTGTGTGTTTAGTGTTTCTAAACAAGAATCTACAATATATTTGTTATTGTCTTTGGTGTAGAGGTAGCAGGTTCTGCCTTCGGCAATGAAATAGGCTATGTCTTTTTCCTCAACAACAATAATTTTATCGCCCAATTTTACAGTTATTCGCTTTTTATAGTTTTGCTCTGGCTTAAATATTGATATTAATTTCTCAATTTTATCAGCATCATTATCTTGATGTTTTGTTTGATAAAACTTATCCATTGCTTTTTTTATTTTGCTTTCGCTTAGTGGTTTCATAATATATGATATGCTGTTGACATCAAAAGCTTTTATTGCATATTCATCGAAAGCTGTAGTAAATATTATGGGAGTGTTTATTTTTGTCTTTTCAAAAATCTCAAAGCAATTTCCATCTTTAAGATGTATATCCATAAATATTAGGTCTACTTCATTTTCTGCTTTGGAGAAATAGGATATGCTGTCTTTTACTGACTCTAATGTTTTAATAATTTCTATATCTGAATATTGTGAAGTTAATAATTTGCTTAAAAAATCTTGAGCCAAAGACTCATCTTCAACTATAACTACTTTCATATCATTGGAATTTTTACTGTAAATTTTTCCTTGTCATCAATAATTTTTATTTCTTTATTAGCAACAATTTTATATCTCTCATTAAGGTTATTCAAACCTATACCTGTTGAAACAACATTGTCTCTTCTTGGAACTTTATTATTTGAAACAACTATAAAATTGTTTTCCGAATAGATGTTTACCATTAATGGTTTTTCTTTTGATGCTATATTGTGTTTAACTGCATTTTCTACCAATAGTTGCAGAGACATAAATAATATTTCCTTATTTAAATCTTCTTCTTTTAAATCTATTTTCAAAACAAACCCATCTGTAAAACGAGTTTTTAGAATAGCTCCATACTTATAGACAATTTCTATTTCTTCTTTTATTGATATTAGGCTTTTATTTTCGTTGTTTAAAACATAACGATAGAAGTCGGATAATTTTTCGATATATTCTACACTTTCATCTGGAGTTTTTGTATAAACCATAGCAGATAATGTATTTAAACTATTGAAAAGAAAATGAGGATTTAATTGATTAATTAGCAGGTTATATTTGAATTTTTCTCTTTCGATTTCACTTTCTTTACGTTGGTAGTACATATATATGACTTCAATAAATATCATTATAAATATACCCTCAATAGTAATTGTATAAAAAGAGCCATCTTTATTTAATATTCCATTAAGGTAAGTAATTGGATCGACTCTCATAATAATAATGTTTTGAAATAAATATATAACAAAATGTGATATGATAATAGCACATAGGGTTTCAAAAAGAAATCGTAATATTATTTTGTTGCGTATAAATATTGAATTAAAATATCTAACTATATTAATATCAATAATTATAAGAATAGAAATACATAAAAAATTAGCTATAAAATATCTTGCGATATATTTTTCTGGAATTTCACCACCATAGATAGTAATAATATCTATTGGTAAAAATAATAATAAAGACACAATCAAGGTTAAAAAATATGTCATGATTATTTTTTCCCATTTTTTGTTTTTCATCTCAAATTGTTTTTGTCCAATTGCAAAAGTACATGAATTATTTTTAATGAATTAAATTTAATTTTGATTATTTTTTATTTTATTGTGCTATTTGTTAGTTGGTTTATGCCTATTAATAACAATTAATTTAAGACTCTAATTCTTCAAATCTAATATCCATTAAAGGATAAGAATTCCAGTCTTTATAATCAAAATGCCACCATTCGCTTGCGTAATAAGAAAACCCAAAATGATTCATAATTGAGAAAAGAAAAGTTCTATTTTTGATAATGGTGTCAGATAAGTTATTATAGTTTGAATTTGCTTTTTCTGAGAAATCATCAAATTCTGTAGGCATTGGAATTTCTTTGCCAGTTTTTAATTCAACTAAAGTTAAATCAATAGCACATCCTCTATTATGTCTTGAACCATAACGAGGATTGGCAACAAAATTAGTATCTGGATAAACTTCAAAAAAACGAAGAGATGCCTCATAAGGACGATAAGCATCATATATTTTAATCCCTAAATTATAAAAAGCCAATGAATCCTGAATCAATTTTAGTGCATTTGCCACTTCCTGACGAGCAAAAGCACGAGGGAGGTTATATATTATTTGCTTAGTAAAGTTATTATTTGTTGCATAACGAATATCCAAACGAATATCTCTAATATGTTTTTCCAAATTAATTAGTTTCATCTTAGGATTTTTAGCAACTTGTTCTTTATAAACATTAATATCTGAAACTAAATCGAGCCTATAAGGATTCTTCTTTTGTTTTTGTTCCGCCTTTTTGAATCCAACAAAACATATAGAAAGTAAAATGAGATAAATAATAATTCTTTTCATATTAAAATAGTTAGTTGTTTTAAGATATACATTACAAAAAAGTGTAGCAAAGATAATATTTTTTATTATTTAATTTGTTTATTTGGTAAGATATTGTAGTTTTGCATCATTATTAATAGAGCTATTAAACAAATCTATTAAATTATTCTATTAATTTTTGCTTATGAAAAAAAGACAAGAATCATCTAAGAAAGTTAGTATGGAGATTACCATATTAGAAGTTGCGGAGGAATTGTTTGTTGAAAAAGGTTATAGTGCAACCTCAACTGTTGAAATTGCTTCAAAAGCAGGTTGCAATCAAGCTTTAGTTCATTATTATTTCAGAACAAAAGCCAACTTATTTAATAAAATACTTGAGAGTAAAATCAGCTTTATGGTTTCTGCATTTGATTATATAGATAATAAAGAATTATCATTTACAGAAAATCTGACTAAAACTATTGAGATGCATTTTGATGCTCTAACTAAAGATAAAAAACTTCCAATTTTTGTTTTGAATGAGATTAAGAATAACGATAATAATAATGTATTGGATATAATAAGAGAGATTTTTCGCAATAAGATTAGTTTTTTACTTGATAAACTTGATGCAATTCTTCAAGAAGAGATAAAAGCAAAAAGAATTAGAGAAATTTCTGCTCTTGACCTTGTTTTAACAATAGTTTCTCTCAATATATTTGTGTTTTTAGCTTATCCAATTGTTGATTATGTTCTAAGTGTAAATGAAAAAGGAGTAGAATTAATTATTCAACAAAGAAAGAAGGAGATAGTAAACACAATTTTAAATAGTTTAAGACCATAATACAAAACAATTTTATGAGAAGAATAGTTATTTTAATCTTTGCTTTATTCTTTTGTTTGAGTAGTTTTTCTCAAATAACAATTGAATACTGTCAATCAAAAGCTAAAGCTAATTATCCAACATTTGCAAATACTTTTTTGTTTGAAAAGAGTTCAAATTATTCTCTTTCCAATGCAACAAGAACCTATTTGCCTCAAATAAATTTTGCTGCAAAGGCAACCTATCAATCGGATGTGACAAAAATAGATATTTCTCTTCCTCCTCCTCTTAGTGCTGATTTTATTGATTTCCCTCAAATGTCAAAAGAACAATATCAAGCAACTTTGGAACTAAGTCAAATTATTTGGGATGGAGGTTATACATTTAATAAAAGAAAAGAGATTAAGGCAGAACTTGAATCTCAAAAGGCAAATCTTGAAGTTGAACTATATTCTCTAAGAGATAGAATTGCTAATCTTTATTTTGGTATTCTCAGTATTAAGGAACAAAAGTCACTAACCCTTCTTATGAAATCCGAATTAGAAAGAAATGTTAATCAAGTAAAGGCTTTTACTGAAACAGGACTTGCTAATGAATCAGATTTAGACCTATTGAGTGTTGAAAAACTAAATATTGAACAAAGATTATTAGAAATTGAACTTTTGGAGAAATCATATATTAAAATGCTTTCTTTAATGATGGGAGAAGAACTAAGTGTTGAAACAAAGTTTGTAGAGCCCAATTTAAAATCTTCAAAGCTTTCTTCTGCAAATCTTCGTCCAGAGCTTCAAGCTATGGATAATCAAATAAAGCTTTTAGATGCAAAAAAGAAAATGATAAATGTTGGTTCTATGCCTCAAATTGCTGCTTTTGCACAAGGAGGTTATGGAAAACCTGCTTTAAATATGTTTAATCAAGACCCCGATTTCTTTTCAATTTTAGGATTACGTTTAAATTGGAATATTGGAAGTTTCTATACTAAATCAAATAATTCTCATCAAATTGAAATAAACAAACAACTCCTTGAGTCAAATAAAAATGCTTTTCTTTTCAATACAAATATACAAATTGAAGGACAATTGACGGAAATTGAAAGATTGGAAAAGCTTTTGGAATCAGACAAGCAGATTATAGTTTTACGAGAAAAAATAAAGGAAACTTCAAAGTATAAAATGGAAAATGGAGTTATGAGTGTAAGTGATTATATAAAAGAAGTAAATGCAACAGATTTATCTAAGCAAAATGAAATTCTACATAGAATACAATTATTAATGTCAATCTATAAACAAAACAACTTAACAAATCAATCTTATGAAAATTAAAATATTAACAATAATAAGTGTCTTGTTTTTTATTTCTTGTGGTAGTGGAAAAGAAACATATCAAGCAAGTGGAGTTTTTGAAGCAACAGAAGTAATGGTTTCTTCTGAAGCTAATGGAAAAATACTTTCATTTGACATTCAAGAAGGACAACAAATAAGCATAGGCAACGAGTATGGACTAATTGATACCTTGCAGATTTACTTAAAACGCCAACAATTGCTCTATGGAATTGAAGCTATGGGAGGAAGAAGTATTGATGTTAATACTCAAATTGCAGCCCTTGAAGAACAACTAAAAAAACTCAAAATTGAAAAACAAAGAGTTGAAACTCTACTTCAAAAAAATGCTGCAAATACAAAACAATTAGATGATATTAATTCAAATATTGCAGTATTGGATAAGCAATTAAAGGCTCAAAAGTCTTCATTTGAAAAAGGAAATAAAAGTATTGGTTCAGAAGAAGCTTCTTTAAGAGCTCAAGTACTTCAAATAAATGATCAGTTAAATAAATGCAGAATTACTTCTCCGATAAATGGGATAGTAATTATGAAATATTCTGAAAAGGGAGAAATTGCTTCAATAGGAAAACCTTTGTTTAAAGTTGCAGA
>ENA-UOOI01000691-UOOI01000691.1-fermentation-metagenome-genome-assembly--contig:-NODE-691-length-41443-cov-3.761235_pt1 | contig 41443 bp, 36 predicted proteins | sample MGYA00245779_ERZ724027 | MGnify/ENA primary metagenome ERZ724027 (study PRJEB28704, sample SAMN03018318) | fermentation metagenome | biome: anthropogenic terrestrial biome; feature: soil; material...
CTCCTTCCTTTTTATGTAATCAATGTTAGCTATCACTGATTACTAATATAACATGGGAAAACGCCCCTGTCAAGAAAAGAAAAAAATCCGGGTCCGCAGCACAGGAGGCCGCTATGTATGCTGCGGTGGCGGCAAGCTCCGCCGCAGCATCGGCCGGCGCCTCATCGTCGAATGGATTGTGGAGCCAAGCCGATCAAAGCCAAACAGACGGAAAAAAGCCGCCGCATCTCTGCGACGGCTTTTCGGTTTTACAGCGGACCGCTTGCCGGAAACGGTTTCCCGATTCTTCCTTCAGTCCAATGCGTGACACGCGGCATAATGCCCTTTTGATATTTCTCTCATCTCCGGAGGCTTTTCTCTGCATATCGAGCTTGCAAATTGACAGCGCCCTGCAAATTTGCACCCGGGGTTTGAATGAATGGGGCTTGGAACATCGCCTTTCAGCAATACCCTCTCTCTTGATTTCTCTATTTTGGGATCCGCAACAGGGATCGCGGAAAGCAGGGCCTTTGTATAGGGATGCATCGGGTGATCGTATAATTCCATGCTTTCTGCGATTTCAAATATCGCGCCCAGATACATGACCGCCACCCTGTTTGATATATGCTTCACCATGCTTAAATCATGAGCGATAAACAGATAAGTAAGATTGAGCTTTTGCTGCAAATCCATAAGCAGGTTTACAATCTGCGCCTGAATCGAAACGTCAAGGGCCGAGATGGGTTCGTCGCATACGATAAATTTCGGCTGTATTGCCAATGCCCTTGCAATCCCGATCCTTTGCCTTTGTCCTCCTGAAAACTCGTGGGGAAATCGGTTGATATGGTCTTTGTTCAATCCCACAAGATTCAACAACTCGTATATTTTTTTGGTCCTTTCTTCCCCGGTACATAATTTATGGATATCGATTCCTTCGGCTATGATATCTCCTACGGTCATTCTGGGATTCAGGGAAGCATATGGATCCTGGAATATCATCTGTGCGGATCTCCTGAATCCTTCCTCCTGTTTTCTCCCCATTTTATAAACGTCGATACCGTCGAACGATACTTCTCCGGCTGTAGGTTCGTATAACCCCAGAATCGATCTTCCTGTCGTCGTTTTGCCGCATCCGCTTTCGCCCACAAGGCCTAACGTTTCACCTTCATTGATAGAGAAGCTTACGTCGTCTATTGCTTTCAGTTTCAGATTCTTTCCGACTGAGAAATATTTCTTCAGATGTTTCACCTCAACCAGCTTTTTATCCCCCATCATCGATCAGCCCTCCTCATCCAGGAAGGTTTTAAATCCTCGGGAACATCCTTATGGAGCAGCCAGCAGGAGCATTCGTGATGATCGCCGAGTTCAAAAGTTTCAGGCACGAAGGATTCGCACGCCTTCATCGCATATTCGCATCTCGGCGCGAACGCGCAGCCGGGCGGAGGCGCTATTAAATCGGGGGGAGTGCCCTCAATCGACGTAAGCTTCTCGCCCCTGTGCGTATTCAAGTTTGGGAACGATTTTAAAAGCGCAACCGTATAAGGATGCTGAGGCGAATAAAAAATATCATCGACGCTGGCCGATTCGATTATTTTTCCCGCATACATGACAAGTACTCTTTCCGCTATGTTTGCGACAACTCCCAGATTATGCGTGATCATCACGATGGAAGTGCCGAACTTTTTCTGTATGTCGCGCATGAGGTCCAGGATCTGAGCCTGTATGGTAACATCGAGGGCTGTGGTAGGTTCGTCGGCGATCAGAAGTTTCGGATTGCACGCAAGCGCAATGGCGATCATCACCCTTTGCCTCATCCCGCCGCTGAATTCATGGGGGTATTGCCTGGCCCTCCTTTCCGGATTCGGGATCCCGACCAGATTGAGCATATCGATCGCCTTTTGAAAAGCTTCCTTTTTATTGATTTTCTGATGTCTTACGATGCCGTCGGAGATCTGTTCCCCTACCACCATGGTGGGATTGAGGGAAGTCATGGGGTCCTGAAAAATAATGCTCATTTCCGGGCCGCGCAGGGCTTCCATCTGCCTGTCGTTCAGCTTTGTGATATCTTTCCCGTCAAACTTGATCGATCCTTTTTTTACGATTGCGGGCGGAACGGATAAAAGGCCCAAAATGCTCTGCATCGTGACGCTTTTTCCGCATCCTGATTCCCCTACGACCGCAATGCTTTCCCCCCGGTCGACATAAAACGAAACGTCTCTTACCGCCTGCACCTCGCCCGCATAAGTTTTAAAAGAGACCTCAAGGTCTTCTACTTCAAGCAGCTTGCTCATTCTGCTCACCTCCTAATAGCCTTCTCTCGGATCCAAGGCGTCGTTCAAAGCCCTGCCGATCGTATTCAGAGATATCATCAATACCGCGATCAATATGGTCGGGACGATGAGCTCCCACGGATAATAAGTGACGACGGCCGCGCCTGTATTGGCCAGCTGGCCCAGGCTGGTATCCGGCGGCTTGACTCCCAAGCCGATGAAGCTCATGAACGCTTCCATAAAAATGGCTGCGGGCACAGCCATGATGATATTGACGATGATCAGGCTCATTGTATTCGGGATCAGGTCTTTCATGATGACCCTTTTGCTTTTTGCTCCAAGAAGCCTTGAGGCGGTCACGAATTCGCTCTCTTTCAGAACCAAGACCTGACCTCTTACGATACGCGCCATGCCCATCCATTCGTAAAATACCATCGCAAAGATGAGGGTGGGGATGCTCTTTCCCATGACGACCGTGATCAGTATGACGATGATCAGCTGCGGTATGGCGTACAGGATATTGATGACGCCCATAATGACCGTATCGAGCTTTCCCCCGATATAACCCGACAGCCCGCCGATTGCGGCGCCGAGCAGTTTTGAAATGACGCCGACCGAAAAACCGATCAGCAGGGATATCCTTGTGCCGAGCCACGTCCTTGCCCACAGATCTCTTCCAAAATCGTCGGTTCCAAACCAGTGCTGCGCGGAAAAGGATTGGGTGATGGACAGAGGGTCTGCGGCGTTCGGATCATATGGGACCATTTTGGGAGCCAATATGGACATCAATGCGATGGCGATTACCACTACGCAGCAAAACAGCGCGCTTTTATTCTGTTTGAATTTTCTCCATACATTCTGTGAGAATGTCAGGCTGGGCCTCGCGATGCTGTTCATCATTTCCCTGTTTTTGCCCACTCTTACAAACTGGTCCTGAATCCGGGGGCCACGCTCCATTTCCATTACTTCCATCTTTCACACCTACCCTCTCGAAGCTCTGATTCTCGGGTCGACAAATCCATACGCGATTTCCACCAATATGTTGCACAGGATCAGAAACGCCCCGAAGAATATGGTCATTCCCAATATCATCGAATAATCAAGATTTGTTATGCTGGCGTTGAAAAACTTTCCGAGTCCCGGAACCACAAATATCTGTTCCGCCACCAGGGTGCCCCCTAAAAAGCCCATGACCGTAACGCCAAGGTTTGTGACGATCGGCAGGATTGCGTTCCTGATCTGGTATTTTAAAACAATCTGCCTGTGGGGAAGCCCTTTCGCTTTGGCTGTTTTAATATAGTCTTTATTTCCTTCCTCAGCCATGCTCGCCCGCATCAGCAGCGGCATCCACCCGAAGCATCCGACGCTCATCACGATGATGGGCATGATGGTATAGCTGATCCCCTTCCAGTCCGAAACGGGAAGCCATTTAAGATTCACGCCGAAAATAACCTGCAGGATCGAGCCGATTACAAAATTAGGGATGGTCAGCCCGATCACCGAAATGATCGTACAGACCCAGTCCCATGGCCCTCCTTTCTTGACGGCGGCCAAAATTCCCACAATGACGCTGACTACGATCGCGAAAACAGCCGATCTGATTCCCAGATCCGCGGTATACGGAAACGCCTGGTTGATGATATCATTGATGGTGATATTTCTGTATTTCAAAGAATACCCGAGATCGCCTTTCAACAGATTTCCAAGGTATATGCCGTATTGCTCGGCGATCGGTTTATCCAGCCCGTAGTAATGTACAATGTTCTGCTTGATGTCCGGCGATATCTTCGGATCCGCGAACGGATCGCCGGGCAAGGCCCTCACCATAAAAAAGACGGCCGTTATCAGCACAAACAACGTTATGATTCCGGTGCCGACTTGTTTCAGTATGTATTTGGTCATGGATGTGATACCTCCTTCGGTGATTAAGATATCGATCAAAAAAGGGAAGCCAAACTTTTAAAACTCGAGATAAGATTTAAAAATCAGGCTCCCTTTCAATTTTGATCATCGATTTATGAACTTCAAAGACATAAAGGCAAAGCGTTGGTTTCTCCGCCTCTACAGAAAAGTACCCGGTATTTTATTTTCCGTTGACAGATGTGTATACGAAGTCCGGGTTCGCTCCTACGAAATACCGGTACATGTCTTTTACCCCGGGCTTTACGACATATGCTCCCCTTCCTATATCGTACGGCATAACGTAGGCGTCGTCGAGGAGTATCTTTTCCGCCTGCGCCATCAGGTCTCCGCGGGCCTTTTGATCCGCTGTGGATTTTGCCTCCCGGATCAGCTTATCATATTCCGGGTTGCTGGTGCCCGCCGAATTCTGGGTCGCACCCGTTATCCAAAGGTCGAGATACGTCATGGGATCGTCGTAATCCGGGTTCCATCCTTGACAGGCGACGTCATAATTTAGTTTCAGGCATCTGTCTATTTGGTCCGCATAGGGCGCTATATCCAATTTCACAGTGATCCCAAGGTTCTGCTTCAGTATGGCCTGTATCGCTTCCCCGTAGGTTTTGTATGCGTCGTTGATTAGGAGTTTGAACGATACTTTTGAGGGATCGGAGATATTCAGTTCCTGCATCGCTTTTGCGAGATAATCCTTCGCCTTTGTCACGTCCGCCTTGGCGGGATAATAATGAAGCGGGTGCTCCTTGTTGAATTTGTCCTTTACGCCGGAAATATCGGGCAGGATCAACCTTTCCGCGGGCAGATTCAAGTCTTTGCTGCTCAGTTTCACATATTCCGCCCGATCGAATCCGTAGGCGATGGCTTTTCTGAAATTTACATTTGTCACCAAGGGATTGCTCGATTTCGCGTTGAATGTGATATACTCGACTGAACCGGTATCGTAATACAAGACGTTCTGCTTTGAATCCTTTTTATATTTGTCGTATGCGGCGCTGACCAGGTCGAGCATATCGGTGTCGCCGCTTTCGTACATATTGACCATGGTCTGTCCGTTATCTACCTGAAGGATATTGACTTCGTCAAGCTTTACGTTTTCCGCATCCCAGTAGTTCGGATTTTTCGCGAGGTCGACTTCCTTTTGACGCGTCCAGTTCGTCATCGTAAAAGCCCCATTGTAAACCATCTTATCAGGCGCCGCCGCGAAATCCTTGCCGTATTTTTCAATGATGTCCTTTCTTACGGGGGCGAAGTTTGTGCCTGCCAATACGCTGAGGATATATTTCCCGGGAGCCTTCAGCTTGATTTCGAGCGTCTTGTCGTCAAGCGCTTTCACGCCGAGCTGGTTTAGGTCCTTGATTTTGCCCGAATTGATTTCCTCGGCGTTTTGGATATAAAAAGATGCATACGCATAAGATGCGGCGGTTTTAGGGTCGCACAGCCTTTTGATCGCGTATTCGAAATCATTGGCGGTGACGGGCTGCCCGTCGCTCCATTTTGAGTCCCTGAGATGGAACGTATAGGTTTTTCCGTCTTCCGAAACATCCCATTTTTCCGCGACTCCGGGCACTATTTTGCCCTCGCGCATCCTCACCAGGCCTTCTATTATCGTTGTTCCAACCGTCTGATTCACCATTGAATTTGCAAGCTGAGGGTCAAAGTTCGGGATATCCACGCCATAAACAAACCTTAATACCTGTTTCCCTCCGCCCCTTGAATCCGCGGTCCCCGTAGCTGCCGGTGTCCCCCCTTTGTAGGTGCACCCTGTGAGCGAGCTTCCGACGATCACGAGTGACGTCAACAGAGAGACAAAAATCCGCCCTTTTTTCATTTGATTCTCCTCCTTTTATTATTTTTATTTAACGGTATATGCCATATGCCGCCAAAATAAAACGCTTTTGTTAGCTGATCAGCACAATAACGTTCCTGTTCATGATTTGACGCCCTCTCGATTGTCGGGATATCAATCAAAAAAGGAAGCCGAACTTTTAAAACTTTCTTATGAAATCCGGCTTCCTTTCAAATTAGGATCTATTCACTCTATGAATTTCGAAAACGGCAGGGGTCTGCCGCCTGCAGCCGCTGCACCGTCGTTTTCGGTGTCCCCTTTGGGTCGTACCCCGTAAGCGGGCTTCCGGCGGCCATATGCCGCTGAAGTAAAAATGCTTTTGCTAACTTAATAGGTTAATTACAATATCTGGAAAAAGCAAATGCCATAAATTGGCGTTTTACATAAATATCTCTGCCAATGTTTAATTTTTATGTTAAAACTTCAAATTACTTCAATTTTCATCGAATTGAAGTAATTTCACAATTCTGAAAGTTAATTGTATGTGTGCAGACCCCGATCCGCAAAACGTCCGGTGGTGAAAATCAGACCTCGCTGTTCCCCTCATATCCGGAGCTGGAGCTTGATCCGGTTCGGTCTTCCCGGACGACCGGAAACAGGAAAGAAAATATTCTCATAAATCTAAAATCACATCAAAAATCGTAAGGCGGGGAAGAGATCCCCTGATAAGTGGCCTGTCTGTAGAAGAAATCCGAAATATCAGATACTGATCTGCAAATTTTTCGTTCTTTTCTGGAATATATGAACATGACGTTTAGGCAGGAATGGATAAGCTGTTCCATGTTGTCCGACATATTACATATAAATTATATATTTATTTAAATAATATTGTAAATTGTTGACATTGCCGCCTAAAAGTGGTAACCTGAGTCTGGTTTCACAGCCATATCATAAGTTTTCACCGTCGAATAATTCCGGAGATACAGGGCATATATTGGAGCGTATGAAAGAACTGCAAACGCGTATGGAGCGGGCCAAATTGAGAGCCTGATACCCGCACGGGGCTCCGGCAGCCTTTTGCCGCAGAATTTGAAAGGTTTCAAAGGCGGTCCGGCGGCTATGAGAAAAGCAAAATTTTATTGGAAGAGGATGAAATGATGACGAAGGTAACCAAATGCATCCTGCTGGATGACCATCGGCTGGAGCTGTACTGGGATGGCGGCGTCCAAGGCTCCGACGACGTGGAGAATGTGTTCGTTTCGGTCGGGGGAAACGAAAGGCATTTCCATGTATGGAAGGAGCCGGAGGAATGGGACAAGGGCTGTGTGTACGAGAAGGAAAAGCGGAGAACGACCCTTTATGTGGAAGAATGCCTTTATCCTTACGAGACGGATCGGATGTCGATCTCTTTTTCCGGCCGGGTGACCGGGGAAGACGGCGGCCCGGTGGAAAAGTCTGTCCGCTGCGTCCCTGAGTATCATCCTTTTTATCAAAAATACACCAAATCCAAATGCGGGATCGTCATCAAATCCAGCGCCGATGTTTCGGACGAGGCGCACGCAATCGCCGCGGCGGCGGCCGACCATATGCTCAGCCGCCTTCCGGAAATCGCCGCTGTCATGCGGCATTTTCATGCGGAAGTGGCAATTTACGGTTTGGATGAGACCGCCTTCGATATTCCGGAGCACCGTATCGGCTATCGCATCCTGCTCCGCCCGGCGGAAGGGTTCGGCGGAGTGACCGATCAGCCCGTCACCTCGGTTTCAGAGCGTAATCTTTTGCGCATTGTTGAAGGTCCGCATGAAACGCACTACCCCAACGAATGCATTATGGCACACGAATTCGGGCACGCCATCCACCTGATCGGAATCAATTACTGCAGCGATCAGACAAAGGCAAAAGAATTTTTACATACTTACGAGAATGCGCGCCGTTTGGGACGATGGCCCAAAACCTATGCCATCAGCAATTATGCGGAGTATTTCGCCACTCTGACGGCCATTTGGTTCAATGCGATGTCGGAAAGCCCCGACGGCACATGGGACGGTGTCCGCGGCCCGATCAACAAACGGGATGAACTGAAGGAATACGATCCGGAAGCGTATGCTTTTTTTGAAAGCATTTATCCGCAGGAGAACTTTTCGGGAAGATGGGCCGAAACGCCGCGCTTTTTCAACCTGGACGGTTCGCGCATGAGACATATATAAGAATCGGTATTTTACAACACCTCGTTCCAGTGTTAAACTTAACTTGAAATTGACATTAATAGAATGCGAGGTGTGGTTTGAATGAATTACAAAATTGGATTGCTCTACGGAGATGGAATTGGGCCGGAGATTACGCAGGCCACTGAAAAATTAATGAAAGCGGCAGTAAAAAAGTATGGGCTCGAAATGGAATTCCCGGTATTTCCAATGGGTTGGGAAGGGATCAAAAAGTATGGGGACCCGGTCCCCGAAATCACGAAGAGCGGGTTGAAGAACTGTGACGGCTGGGTTTTTGCACCGCACGATTCGGCCTCTTATCCGCCCGAATATTTTAAGAAAACGAATCCCAGCGGCACCATGAGGCATTATTTTAACCTATATTCAAACGTCCGCCCGGCAAAAACATACCCCGGCGTAAAAAGCCATGTGGGCGAGGCGGATGTGGTGGTATTTCGGGAAAACTCGGAAGGTGCTCTTCCTGACCGGAACATGTTCAAAGGTTATGGCGAGTTTATGCCGACGCCGGATGTGGTTGTTTTAAATTCCGTTTTTACCAGAAAAGCGGCGGAAAGAATTGCCCATGAAGCATTCAAAATGGCCATGCGGAGAAACAAGCACGTTACGATCGTCCACAAGGCGAACGTTCTTCAGATGGCTTACGGGATGTTTAGAAGCACATGCTACGAAGTGGGGAAAAATCATTATCCGGAAGTAAAAGTGGACGACTATCATATCGATGCGATGACTGCACATATGGTGAGAAGGCTGAAAGATTTTGATGTGATCGTCACCACGAACCTGTTCGGGGATATCCTTTCCGATCTGGCGGGGGAATTGACGGGAAGTCTGGGCCTGGCGCCGTCGATCAATACGAACGAAACTCAGTGCATGGCTCAGGCCGCACATGGCTCCGCGCCCGATATCGCGGGGAAAAACAGAGCCAATCCCGTCGGATTGATGCTTTCGGCAGTGATGCTGTTTCACTGGCTGGGCGACCATCATGATGATCCGAAATTGTCTGAGGCCGGAAACAGCATGCGGGATGCCATCATAAAAGTAATGGAAGCAAGAATTCTTACGCCGGATATGGGAGGAACGGCGACGACAGGCTTTACCGATGCTGTGATCAAAGAAATATAAATCATTTAATGACCTGAGTATTTGGTACGTCTTGAATATTCAGGTCCTTTTTGTAAAACAAATTCGAAAGGGAATAAAAAGAGACATGCCTGCAACCTTTTGGGAGAATTCAGTGATCGAACCAAACTCTACAGAAAGGATTGCAAACATGTCCAGGGGGAATCTTATCGTTAAATGATTACCCGCGCGCGCCCGCAGGAAGAGCTTTTATTCGGAAAAGATGATACAGACCGGGCTTTCCGTTTGAATCGTGCGTCCCGCATAACGCGGGATACCCGTTTCCGGATCAATCCGGAAAGCAACGATCGTATCGCTGTCCTCGTTCGCAGCATAGAGGAGCTCTCCCGCAGGGTCCGTCGTGAGGAAACGCGGCGTCTTGCCTAGCGTTTCGGTGAATCCCACGCAATGCAGATACCCCGTGAACGGATTAACGGAGTAGGTCGCAATGCTGTCGTGGATGCGGTTGGAACAATACACGAACCGGTTGTTCGGGTGCAGGATGATCTCGCTGGCCTGGCCTTCCCCGGTGTAGGTGTCGGGCAGGGAGGGGAGAATCTGTTTGGGTGCGAGGGTGCCTGTTTTCTCGTCAAAATAGCTGAAGGTCACGTTGTTTCCCTTTTCGTTGACCTGATAGACATAGTGGTTGTTTCCATGGATCGCGACATGGCGCGGTTCGTCAAGCTTGCGGGAAGGGACCCGGCATGTCAGCGTGAGAGATCCGTCCGCTTCGATCCGGAAAACATTCGTCTGGCCGAACCCGGTGGCGCGGCCCTGGGCGGGGACGAAAAGGAAGGATTGGCTCCGGTCCAGAATGCACTGATGGGGAAGAGAGACGGCTCCTTCACCGTTTCCCGGAATGACCGTTTCGTGAATGGGGTCGGAGAGACTCCCGTCGTCGTTCCTCACAAGGGTGGAAACTTTTCCTCCCTGCAGGGTAGCGACAAAGCAGTAGCGGTTCGTCTTGTCCACCGAAAGGAAGACGGGGTTTTTCCCGCCCGCCTTGGCGGAATTCAGAAACTTCAGCTTTCCGGTCACCCGGTCGATTCGATAGGCACTGACAAAATCCTTGTCCCCGTGTACCGTATACAGGAAATTCCCGCTCCGGTCGAAACACTGGTAGGACGGGTTTTCAATATTTCCGACCAGCTGGATTTCCTGCCACTCGATCGTTTTGTGGTCGACGCGGTATACCTTCAGCCCTTTCCCCCGCGCGTTCCTTTCCTTTGTCGTCCGGCAGCCGACATATGCGAAACTCATATGGACCATCCCTTCATTTTTTATAAATTCTATTCACAGAAAATGCAACAAATTTTGCGATACAGCCTCGCGGCTTCGCGCCCCGGGAACCGTCTTCCGAAAAGCGATGGCCTATCGAAACCCGCGCGGGCGCAACGGTCCTGTCGCCGCTGCTGTCTGCTCAGATCCTTCGTAGGCCATATGTGCATGATTTGAATCCCGTTTAAAAATTTCCGGTCAAAATCCGTGAACTCATAATCCAACGGCAAAGCTAAGTGTTATCGCCCTGTTACAGATCAGGCGCAGATCAGGCGGTAAACGCCGGTGACTCCGAGCACAAACACGATGACGAGGGCGACGAAAGCCCAGACCCAGTATTCGACGAAGACCTTGTTGATGTCGTATTTTTTCTCCGAACCCGGCTGGGTGGAAAGCGCCCCCATCGCCAGCGCACCGGCGGTGGAGATCGGGCATACGCCCGTCATGGTTCCGCCGATGACGGCTGCGGCCGCCAGTTCAATCGGGGAAACGGCGCCGTTAAAGTGAGCGGCAATCCCGCTGACGGTAGGAACCAGCGTCGGGAATACGACGCCGAGGCCGGAGCTGAAGAACGACATGATGCCTCCCGTCAGGCCCATGATTGCACTGGCGGTGGCCGGGCTCATGACGGAGCTCAGCGCGGTGGTAAGGGTGTCGATTCCCCCGGATTCCACGATGATGTTCATCAGCATGCCGACCCCCAGAACGTCCAGCAGCACGCCCCACGGAACTTTTTTGATGCTCACGTTCTCATCCGCGACGCCGAAGAGCAGAATGACCGTACCCACGAGGAACGAAACCAGACCGACGTTTCTTTTGAGAACGAGGCTGCAGACGATCATGACGACCACTCCGATCAGGGAAATCACCTGGCTCCTGTTGAACCGGATTTTTTCCTGCGGCAGATTTGTTTCCTGCTTTTCGACCTTCTCGATTTTCCAGCCTTTATAATAGACATAGGCGAGGGCGGCGAGAACCAGGGAAGAAACGAACATGCAGAGCCAGATGGGGAACAGGTTGTCGCTGACCTTCTGTTTTGCCAGCAGGTTCATCACCAAAAGGCCCTCCGGCGTGATCGGCGTCAGCCTGCCGCCGAAGCATCCGGCTTCCCCGATCAGCGCGAGCATGAGCGGGTTGTAGCCCGCCGAAAACGCGATCGGTACAGCCAGCACGGGGATGATCGCCAGGTTTGGAATGGAGCCTGGCCCGATTGCGGACAGTATAAAGCCGAGGCAGTAGATGACAACGGGGATGAACCAGACGGAGCGGTTGACGGAGACCGAAACAAACATCTTTGCGATCTTATCCAGCGTCCCGTTCTGGATCAACATGCCGAAAAGGTATGTAACGCCCGCCATCGTGACGAACAGGGAACCGCTGAACCCTTCGATGATGACCTTCTCCTTGACCCCGTAGATCAGGCTGATGATCACAGCAAGGCCGATGGAAGCGATCCCCACGTTGCTTTTCCAGATACAGCCGACTGCAATCGCCACGATAAGCGCGATTAAGGATACGATGCCTAAACTCATTCAAATTACTCCTCCCAAATATTTTTTGACCCCTTTCGGATCTGTGACTAATTTAGTAAGCCCTCTCTTTTGAAGGCATAACAAGTCATCGCAAAATTATTCTTTTAGAAATACACTGCGAATATAGCGCTGGACAAAGCTAGAACTATGGCCCCGCCAATTCGTGAAAGCACAACCGCATACGGCATAAGCTCCAGGCGATCTGTGGCGCTCAGCAGTACGACATCTGCGCTTCCGCCTCTGTTCGCACAGCAAAGGCCCACGATGATGGAAGAGTCGATGGGATAGAACCCGACCAGCTGGCCGAGCAGCCCAGCACCAAGAGCAACCCCGATGATGATCATAAACGTGACAAAGAAAGTCTGCGGGGTGAGCGCATTTACGAATTCTCCGAAATCGGTAATGGCGATGCCCATTCCGGCAAAGCACATCGGCCCCATTTTCTCCGTCACGAATTTGGAAAGATACCTGACCCCCGCGCAGAAATGTTCCGGGATGATCCCCAGAATTTTGGCAATCGTTAGAAAAACGACTAAGTAGGCATAAGGATGGATAATAACTCCCCCTATGTCGGGAAGAAGATATCCGCCGACAAAGCACGCCAAGGCATAAAACCCGCCTGTAATGACAAAGCCCGCCGCAATATCGGTCGGAGAAGGCTTTACCTCTGTCTTCGACTTAGCTCTTTCGCTTGCTTCCTGAACTTTGTCTCCTTCTTTACCCAAATGGCGAAGCAGCTGTGTTCCATCGCTGGCTAAGTTCGGGAAAGTCTTGCCCAGACGGCTGAGAATGACTCCCAGGATCAGGGCGATCGTACTTCCCAGTGTCAGTATCGCAAGTGCAACAGGATAATACTTATCCTTTGAAATGCCTGTTACCCGCTGAAAAATTTCGCTCATGGGCACGGCACCCGCACCGTTTCCTCCGCCGAGGTTGGGAAGGACATAGTAAGAAAAGATTTTTCCCAAGTCCATCCCCATAAGGCGGCCGCCTATAATTCCAAATAAGCCGGCGCAAAGAATGGTTCCGAGGAATACGGGGCCGCAGCGCGCCAGGGTTTTAAGCAGGATGTGTCTTTATCGACGGAAAGCAGTCCGCCTACCATAAGCAGCCCTACATATAGCTGTAAAAAGCCTATGCCGTCATAGAAGGTGGTGATCGACTCCACATATTTTTGGGGCAGCCATTTCATAAAGACCATAAAAGACGGAAACATGATCGCCATCATGCTGCCTCCGCCGAACCAATTGTTCCAGATCGGAAGGCGCTTTCCAACCTCCATGAAGATCATGCCCAATACAAAAAGTATGGCTAAGGTGGACAGCATGTCTTTGGTTAAGGATTGTGTATAAATGCCGAGGATTACCGGAACTGCGAGACCTATAAAAAGATAAACCGGAACGCCGCTCAGCTCATAATGAAAAAAGCGGTAAGATAAAGACTTCTCCTCTCCAACATCCACCATAAAAAATCTCCTCCTCAAAATTATTTTTTAATAGGAAGACTTTGGAGTAAAACGATCGTGAAACGCGCCGCTGGTTCCTTTTCCTCCTTTCCCTTCATTGAAAATTCGTTCAGATAACGTAATATTCCACAGGACGACCTGGTGGCTGTTTCGCTATTGGGAAATTATTTTATTTCCACGGTAAAGATCGCTGAAATTCTTTAGGTGAAAATTGGAGAAACGCTATGCCTTCTTCTGCTTCTTGATGTAAGAAAGCTGCCCTCCGCTGAGGATGATTTCGATTTCAATATCGCTCAAATCCAATTTTGTGCGGAACGACGTCCCTTTCGTCAGGTTGCGGATGGTGACCTTTCTGGATCTGATCTGGCTGTTCGAATCATCGATTTCCAACTCATCCCCGAGCGAGAGGCCGTCGTAATCCGCCGGATCCTGAAACAGAAGGGGGATTACGCCGTGGTTGATCAGGTTGTTTTTATGGATGCGGGCTATGGACTTTGCGATGACGGCCTTCACGCCCAGATACATCGGGCAGATCGCCGCGTGCTCTCGGCTGGAGCCCTGGCCGTAGTTCTCCCCGCCGACAATGATGCTCGTGCCGAATTCCTTGGCGCGCGATACGAAATCCGGGTCGTAGCGGCTGAATGCATACTGGGCGATCAGCGGGATATTCGAACGCATGGAAGAGAATTGCGCGCTGCCCGGGGTAATATCGTCCGTCGAAATATTGTCGCCCGCCTTCAGGCTGATTTTCGCTTTGATCCGTTCCGCGGGCGGCGTATTGATCGGCAGCGGCTTGATATTCGGCCCCCGGATCACCTTGACGTTGCTGCCGTCGGCGGGGGGCGCGATAATCATCGTGTCGTCGATCGGGTAATTCGCCGGTTCCCTGATTTCACCGAGTGCGGAAAGATCGCCCAGGATATCCGCGGGATCGGTGATGAAGCCGGTGATGGCGGTCGCGGCCGCCACCTCCGGGCTTACCAGATACAGCTTCGCGTCGGCTGTGCCTCCTCTGCCCCTGAAATTCCGGTTGGAAGTGCGGACCGAAACGCCGCCCGTCGGCGGGGCCTGCCCGATGCCCGGGCACGCCCCGCAGGCGATCTCGGTGATCCTGGCGCCCGAATCGACCAGGTCGGTGATGACGCCCTCTTTCAGCAGCTGCCGGAAGGTCTGGCGCGTTGCCACCGAAACCGTCAGGCTGACGTCGTCGTTCACTGTTTTGCCCTTCAGAACCAGAGCCGCCTTTTTGATATCGGCATAGGAGGCGTTGGTGCAGCTTCCGATATAGACCTGCTGAACCGGGATATCGTGAACCTCCGGGATCGTCTTTACGTTGTCGGGCATATCGGGGCACGCGATCAAAGGCTCGATTTTGGAAAGATCGAGCGTGATTTCTTCGTCGTACTCACAGCCTTCGTCGGCGCTCATCGGAACAAAATCCTTTTCGCGGCCCTGCGCCGCAAAGAATTTGCGGACCACCTCGTCCGCCGGGAAGATGGATGTGGTCGCGCCCATTTCCGCGCCCATGTTCGCGATCGTGCCGCGTTCCGGCACTTCAAGCGTTTTGACCCCTTCTCCGGTGTACTCGAAAACCTTGCCGAGCCCGCCTTTTACGGTGAAGCGCCGCAGCATTTCAAGCGCGACATCCTTGGCGGAGCTGCCGGGCCTCAGCCGGTTGATCAGATTGACCCGGATGACCGCGGGCATTTTCAGCCGCATGGGGAAGCCTGCCATGGCGACCGCCACGTCCATTCCGCCCGCGCCGATTGCCAGCATGCCGATCGCGCCGCTCGTCGGCGTGTGGCTGTCCGTCCCCAGCAGCGTTTTGCCCGGGATGCCGAAGCGGGAATAATGGACAGAATGACAGATGCCGTTGCCCGGGCGCGAAAGGTACAGCCCATATTTCTTTGCAATGGACTGCAAAAAAATATGATCGTCCGGCGTCTTATTGTCGACATACAGAAGATTGTGGTCCAGATAGCTCACGGAGCATTCCGTGCGGACGCGCGGAAGATGGAGTGCTTCAAACGCGAGGTATGACATCACGCCCGTGATATCATGTGTCAGCGTCTGGTCTATTTTGAGATGGATTTCTTCTCCCGGCACCAGTTCTGCCGGAGAGGTCAGATGCTTGCGGATGATTTTTCGAATCAGATTGTCTGGCATGAAAAGTAATTCCCTCCGTTATTTAAAATGATTTTACAAGCAGTTCCTGATCAAGCTTTGGAATCTTTCGTGAAAAGTGCCCAAGATTGTGCAATTTGTAACAACTGACTTTATCATAGCATCACTATAATTTTTGTAAAATGCCAATATTAATATGGGTAATATAGATAAAATTGTATAACAGAGCTGAAAAAGCAATTGTGCATGTCAAAAAGATTAAAATTTGTCTATTTTATATGTGCATAATGCACAATAATGGAACAGGACAGATTTTTCGTTACAGATGCAAAATGAATCATGAGATCCATACAGAAAAAAGCATATGGAAGCGTCTGTGTTCCCTGTGGAACAGGGACACGGCAGACGATATTCCGCGAAAAGAATAAGACACCCGGGCTCCAACTTTGGAGCCCGGGTGTCTTTGGAATCGTCTGTCGTGGCGCGGCTGCCTGCCGGTTCATCAGCCCGTCTCGGTGTTCATTCGGCTGTTTCCCCTGTGATTTCGAAGAAACGACATCTGTGAGAATACCTCGCCCGCAATTTCGAAAAACGACTCTTCCGCCTCGCTGAGATAAGCGTCCTTGCGGTAAAGGGCCAGAATATCCCATCTGACGGGCTGTCTCGCGAGAGAATAAATATCCACTTCGGCATCACATTTGGCCAGCTCGATGGTCATGGCTGGTACAATCGTCACGCCTATCCCCGCCGACGCAAGGCGGCAGGCGCATACGTTGCTGTCTATTTCCATAAAGACATTCGGCTTGATTTTATAAAAATCGAAAAGAAGGTCGAGAAAAGTCCGGAGCGCGTGTCCCTTCGTGAGAAAAATGAACGGAAGGTCCTTTATTTTATTGAGATCTACCGCATCGGGATTGCCGTCGGCCAGATATTCAGGCCTCACGACGTTTTTGGCGGCTACGAGGAACAGCTCCTCGCTGTAAATGCGCCGTGTCGCCAGGTTCATTTCATTCTTTTTGTCCCGGCCTTTCTTATTGTTGTTCTGAAAAGGAAGAATCGCAAAATCGAGCTGCCCTTTCAGAATCCCATCCACCAATTTATCGCCTTTGCAGGAAGAAATCTGGACGTCGATGCCGGGAAACTTCTTTCGATAGCGGGGTAAAATCAGAGGCAGCATATAAGTGCATCGTTCAAACGGAAAGCCAACCCGGATCCGGCCCTTCCTGTTTTTTGAAATGTCGGCCAGCTCTTTGGACATATTGTTCGCCATCATCAGAATCTGCCGGGCATACTTCAGATATTGTTCGCCGGCAAAGGTGAGGGAGAGCGGCGAAGTGGAGCGGTCGAAAAGCTGCACGCCCAGCTGCCCTTCCACTTTGGAGATAAAATGGCTCAGGGCCGGCTGTGAAATATAGAGCGAGTTTGCGGCCTTCGTGATGCTTTGGTATTCCGCCACGGTACAGATGTATACCAGCTGCTGCATATCCATTTTGCATACCCCCTTTCCAGCAAGGTACCACATTCATGCAATTCTGTCAACAAGCCGGAGAATCGGAAAAAATATTTATGTAATTTGGTTTATACCTTTCATACCCAAATAAGCATTTTACTTAAAGCTGTTTTTCCTTTAAGATAATTATAGTGAATTGTGCCCAATTTTTAGGTTTTAAAATCCCGATGTCTCTATGAAATTTGTATATACGAATCGAACTTTAAATGAAAAATTTTGGACCTTGATGGAAGTATCATGGATCTGCTTAGGAGGGTTAATCAATTGGAAGACATCAATAACGCCACGAAAAAATTTGGCGAGCTGATTGAACAGGATCTGGCGCGGGTATCCCGCATGAAGGAAACAAACGAATTCACCGATTTCAAAGCGCTCGATAAAATCGTGATTGGCATCCTGCCGGGCGACGGAGTGGGGCCTATTCTGATGAAACAGGCGCTGCGCGTCCTGCGAAGCCTGATTCAGACAGAGCTTGACAGCGGGCGCATCGAGATACGGGTCATCGAGGGGATGACGATCGAAAACCGTGCAGCAAGGCGGGAATCCCTGCCCCCCGAGATTTTTGAGGAGATCAAAAAATGCAATGTTATCCTGAAAGGGCCGATGGTTACGCCGCGGGCCTCGGATCCCTGGCCAAATCTCGTGAGCGCGAACAGCCTCCTGCGCCGGGGGCTTGATCTTTTCGCGGCGGTCCGCCCCATCCGGATCCCTTCCAAAGGGATCGACTGGACTTTCTTCCGCGAGAATATCGAGGGAGAATATATCTGGGGCGACAAGGGGATTCAGGTGAACGGCGATCTCGCGGTCGATTTCCGCGTACAGACGAAGCAGGGCAGCGGACGCATTGCCCGCGCGGCTTTTGAATTCGCCAAAAACAACGGGAAAAAGAACGTGACGGTGGTCACCAAGGCGAACATCGTGAAACTGACGGACGGCAATTTTGTGAAATCCGTCCGGGAAGCCGCAAAAGAATATCCGGGGATCACGGTCGAGGAGCGGCTGGTGGACGCAATGGCCGCGAAAATGATGAACCCGGCGTTCAATAAGGGGCTGGAGGTCTTTGTGCTGCCCAACCTGTACGGGGATATCATCACGGATATCGCCGCCGAGCATCAGGGCGGGCTGGGGAGCGCGTCATCCTCCAACCTCGGGAACAAATATGCGATGTTCGAGGCCATTCACGGTACGGCACCCGACCTGATCGCTCAGGGAAGGGGAGAATACGCCGACCCGAGCAGCCTGATTCGCGCGGTCGGCATGATGCTCGGCCATATCGGCTATCCCGGCCTGAAAAAGAAGCTGGATGACGCCATGGATATCTGCACGATTACCGAGCGCCGGGTCGCCGCAACCACTCGAAAAGAGGATGCCACGGCCGGGGAATTCACCGATTATGTGCTGGAGACCTTGGGAAGATAGGATCAGTATCATTTTTCAGTCGCTTTTTCGAAGTGCTTCTTTGAAAGAGCGACCTATTTTTGGAAAGAAGGGTACCTGATGAAGATCAAGCAAAGCGCGGTTGCCGGCACGATGGAGTCGAGCGATATCATGGTCACCATCGCCCCCAGCGACGGCAGCGGCATTCAAATCGAGTTGAACAGCACGGTGGAGAAGCAGTTCGGGCAGGAAATCCGCCGGGTGATCCGGGATACGCTGACAAAGCTTGGAATCGACAGCGCTTCTGTCACCGCGGTGGATAAAGGCGCGCTGAACTGCGTGATCCATGCGCGCGTGGAAACGGCCGCTCATCGTGCGTGCGGCGAGAACCATGCCGACTATGTTTGGGGTGAATGAGATATGAAACAGCTCAGAAGGACGATGTTGTTCGTGCCCGGGAACAATCCCGGGATGATCCGGGACGCCGGCATCTATGATGTCGACAGCATCATGTTTGATCTGGAGGATTCGGTCTCGGTCGGCGAAAAAGACGCCGCGCGGTTTCTGGTCTATGAAATGCTGAGAACCATCGACTATCACGGCAAGGAACTGATTGTGCGCGTCAATTCCCCGGACACCGGGACGGGGCTTGAGGATCTCAGGGCGATGGTCAGCACCCGCAGGGTCGCGATCCGCCTGCCGAAGACGGAATGTGCGGAGGATGTGCTCGGATGCGAAAAGAAAATCGCGGCCATCGAGCGCGAACGCGGCATCCCGGAGGGCTCCACTCGGATGATGGCGGCCATCGAAAGCGCGGTGGGCGTGCTGAACGCAAAGGAGATCGCGTTTTCCACAAAACGCCTGATCGGGATCGCGCTCGGCGCGGAGGACTATGTCACCGACCTGAAAACGACGCGCTCCGCCGACGGAACCGAGCTGCTGTTCGCGCGCTGCATGATCCTGCAGGCCGCGCGCGCGGCGGGGATCGACGCGATCGACTCGGTCTATTCCGACGTCGACAACGAGGAGGGCTTCCGCAGCGAGGTCGCCCTGATCAAACAGCTCGGCTTCGATGGAAAGAGCATCATCAACCCAAGGCAGATCAAGCCGGTGCAGGAAATCTATACGCCGACGAAGAAAGAGATCGACAGGTCACTTGCCGTCATGGATGCGATCGAAGAAGCGAGGAAAAAGGGCTCCGGCGTCATTGCGCTCAACGGCAAGATGATCGACAAGCCGGTTGTCGCGCGTGCCCAAAGGGTGCTCGACCTCGCCCGCGCGGCCGGCGTTTTGAAACAGGAGGACAAAAATGAACGCTGATTTGAAAAAGATACCGTTCCTTGACGAGATCCCTTCCATCCATACCGTGTTTGAGCCGGATCGGATCACGAAGGATGTCCGGCCTTTGGCGGAGCGGCAGAAGCAGGGAAATAAAATCGTGAAGGACCTTGAAACCGCAATCCGCCTTTCCGGCCTAAAGGATGGCATGACGATCTCGTTCCATCACCATTTCCGCAACGGCGACTATATCGTCAATATGGTGATGGATCGGCTCGCGGAAATGGGATTCCGCGGGCTTGTGGTTGCGGCGTCGTCGCTGACCGACTGCCATGCGCCCCTGATTAAGCACATCAAAAGCGGGGTGATCCGCCGCATCGAGACCTCCGGCCTGAGGGGCGAGCTCGGGGAAGCGGTTTCCGGCGGGCTGATGGATGTGCCGGTGGTGTTCCGTTCCCACGGCGGGCGCGCCTATGCGATTGAAACGGGGGAACTGCCGATCGACGTGGCGTTTCTCGGTGCCCCGTCGTGCGACCCCTACGGGAACGCGAACGGCTATTCCCTCGAAAGCGGGGGCGGCGTGATGTGCGGCTCCATGGGCTACGCAAAATGCGACGCGCAGTACGCGAAGAAGACGATCGTCATCACGGACAGCGTCGTCCCTTATCCCAACACCCCGTGCAGCATTCCGGAAACCCAGGTGGATTACATCGTAAAGGTTCCCAAAATCGGGGACCCGAACGGGATCATGAGCGGCGCAACGCGCTTTACGCGGAATCCGAAGGAACTGCTGATCGCCGAATCCGCCGCGAACGTGATTATGGCGAGCGGGTATTTTGAAGACGGCTTTTCGTTTCAGATGGGGAGCGGAGGGGCATCCCTCTCGGTGGCGAGGTTCCTGCGCGATAAAATGGCCGAGCGGAACATGAAAGCCGGCTTTGCGCTCGGCGGCATCACCGGCTCGGTGGTCGACCTTTTTGAAGAGGGCCTCGTCAAAAAGATACTCGATGTGCAGAGCTTCGATCTGAAAGCGGCGGAATCGGTCAAAAAGAACCGTTTCCACCAGCAGATTTCGGCCTCTTATTATGCCGGCCCCGGGGGAAAGGGCAGCGCGGTGAACCAGCTCGACGTCGTTATCCTCTCGGCGCTCGAAGTGGACTGCGATTTCAACGTCAACGTGCTGACCGGCTCCAACGGTGTGATCCGCGGCGCGATCGGCGGCCATCCCGACACGGCCTTCGGCGCCTCCGTTTCCATCATCGTCGCCCCGCTGATCCGCGGCAGGATCCCGTGCGTGGTCGAAAAGGTCAACACGGTCGTGACGCCCGGAAAAACGGTGGATATCGTGGTGACCGATCAGGGGGTCGCGGCCAATCCGCAGCGCGCGGATCTGCTGAGCCGCCTGAAAAAGTCCAATATTCCGCTGTGTACGATCGAACAGCTGAAGGAGAAGGCCGAACGCATCGTCGGCAAACCGAAGCCGGTCGAGTATACCGACAAGGTGGTGGGCGTCGTCACCTATCGGGACGGCTCCGTGATCGACCTGATCCGCCAAGTGAAAGATTAGGGGGAAGGTTGTGATGAAACTTTATCCGAACGGCGTTTATGTGATTGACGGCCGGAAAATCGTGGAGGCGGACGCCTCGAATGCCGAGCGCTTAAAAGCGGCCGCCCACGGGGCGGATCTCAAGAAGGCGAGGGAAGGCACGATCTCCTATTCCATTCTGAAAAGCCACAACCATTCCGGCAGTATGGAGAAGCTGAAAATCAGATTCGACGCGCTGGCTTCCCACGACATTACGTTTGTGGGGATCATCCAGACCGCCAAGGCGAGCGGGCTGAAAGAGTTCCCCATTCCCTATGTGCTGACGAACTGCCACAATTCGCTGTGCGCGGTCGGTGGCACCATCAACGAGGATGACCACCTGTTCGGGCTTTCGGCGGCGAAAAAGTACGGGGGAATCTATGTGCCGCCGCATCTGGCGGTGATCCACATGTATATGCGCGAGAGGATGGCCGGCTGCGGTAAGATGATTCTGGGCTCCGACAGCCACACCCGCTACGGCGCGCTTGGCACCCTGGCGATCGGCGAGGGTGGCGGCGAGCTTGTGAAACAGCTGCTCTGCAAAACCTACGATATCGATTATCCCCGCGTGGTCGGGGTTTATCTGACGGGGAAGCCGCGCTCCGGGGTGGGGCCGCAGGATGTGGCGCTGGCGATCATCGGGGAGGTCTTCCAGTCCGGCTATGTCAAGAACAGCGTCATGGAATTCATCGGCGACGGGGTCGGAAACCTGTCCGCCGATTATCGCTGCGGCATCGATGTAATGACCACCGAAACGGCCTGCCTGTCCTCCATCTGGGAAACGGACGACGAGAAAATCAGGGAGTTTTTCGAGATCCACGGCCGCCCGGAGGATTACCGGGAGCTGAAGCCGGCGGACGTCGCCTATTACGACGGCCTGATCTATCTGGACCTTTCCGCCGTGAAGCCGATGATCGCCCTGCCGTTCCACCCGTCGAACTGCTGTGAGATCGACACGCTCTGCGATCACCTGGAGGATATCCTTCACGATGTGGAAGAGCGGGCGGTGAAAACGTTCGGAAATCCGGATGTGCGGGGAAGCCTGACGGGCAAAATCGTGGACGGCCGCCTGAAGGTGGACCAGGGCGTCATCGCGGGCTGCGCGGGGGGCATCTTCGGCAACGTGATGGCGGCGCATTCCGTGCTGAAGGGGCAGAACATCGGAAACGGGGAGTTTTCGCTTTCGGTCTACCCTTCCAGTCAGCCGGTCATGCTGGAGCTGACGCGCAACGGGGCGCTTTTCGATCTGATGAAAGCGGGGGCGGTCATCCGCACCGCGTTCTGCGGCCCGTGCTTCGGCGCGGGGGACGTTCCGGCCAACGGGGCGCTCTCGGTCCGGCATACCACCCGCAACTTCCCGAACCGGGAAGGCTCCAAGCCCGGCGCCGGGCAGGCCGCCTATGTCGCGCTGATGGATGCCCGGAGCATCGCGGCGACGGCAAGGAACAAGGGCTTCCTGACTTCCGCTGAAAATTGTGACACGGATTCCGATATTCCAAAATATTTCTTCGATCAGGGGCCCTATCAGAAGAGGGTGTACGACGGTTACGGAAAGGCTCGGCCGGACATCGGGCTCCGTTACGGCCCGAATATCGTCGACTGGCCGGAAATCGCCCCGCTCGCCGACGATCTGCTTTTGAAAGTCGTATCCTATATCACCGACCCGGTCACGACGACCGACGAGCTGATCCCATCCGGGGAAACGTCGTCCTACCGGTCGAACCCTCTGGGGCTTGCGGAATTTACCCTTTCCCGCAAGGACCCGGCCTATGTGGGCAGGGCCAAGGAGGTGCAGAAGCTGGAAAAGGCGCGCCTTGCCGGGGAAAATCCCGAAAAGCTCTCCCGGGAGCTCGAGAAAGTCTTTGCGAAGATCCGGTCGATCAAGGGCTTTGAATCGGCGGACCCGATGAAGATCGGAATCGGATCGGCGGTTTACGCGGTCAAGCCCGGGGACGGGAGCGCCCGGGAACAGGCCGCCTCCTGTCAGAGGGTGCTGGGCGGCGGCGCGAACATCGCGGGGGAATATGCCACCAAGCGTTACCGCAGCAACCTGATCAACTGGGGCATGATCCCGTTCCTGCTGGATGGAAAACCGGGGTTCGGCAGCGGAAGCTATCTGTTTGTCCCGCGGATCCGCAAAAAAATCGCGGAGGGCTCCTATTCTCGGATCGAGGCGTATGTGATCGGGGAGCGGGCCGAAAAGATCGAGCTCGGGATCGCGCCGCTGACACCCGATGAACGGAAGATCATCCAGGCGGGCTGTCTGATTAATTACAACCGAGACAACCGGACGTAAGATCTGCGGGGGTTTTGATATGGAATTCGTTTATGGGAGACCGGTCGCGGGGGAACTGAAGAAAAAGACGATACGGTTTCTGCGGGAGGCTTCCCTGGATTTTGACGAAAGCGCGGAGTTTACCGTCTGCCTGATGGAAAACGGGGAGATTCTGGCGACCGGTTCCCGGCAGGGCAAGGTCCTGAAATGTCTCGCCGTCTTGAAGGACATCCGCGGGAGCGGGCTTGCGGCCCGGATCGTGACGGAACTCGTCAAGGACGCCGTGTCGGCCGGCTTCGCGCACCTGTTCCTGTATACGAAGCCGGAATCCGGCCGGATTTTCGAGGCGCTCGGCTTTTATCCGGTTGCGGGCACGGAGGATGTGCTGCTGCTGGAAAACGTAAAGAACGGCGCTGAAAAATTTGTAAGCAGCCTGGACTGTCCCATAAAAGAGGGGAAAATCGGCTGCATCGTCGCAAACTGCAATCCCATGACCAACGGCCATCTCTATCTGGCGGAAACCGCCGCCCGTTCCTGCGACTTTCTTCATCTGTTCATCCTGTCGGAGGACTGCAGCCGCTTTCCCGCCGATGTGCGCATGATGCTGGCGAAGCGGGCGGTTTCCCATCTGCGCAACGTCGCCGTGCATCCCACCGGCGATTACCTGATTTCCGCGGCGACGTTTCCCGACTATTTCATCCGGGACAAAGCGCGCGTGGAAAACATCCGCTGCATGCTGGACCTCGTCGTTTTCGCTAGGAAGTTCGCGGGGCCCCTGCACATTACGACGCGGTTTGTCGGTTCGGAGCCGTTCAGCAGGACGGCGGATTGTTACAACCGCGTCATGAAGGAATATCTTCCGTCCCGGAAGATCGAAGTCGAGATCGTGCCCCGCCTGGAGATCGGCGGTTCGGCGGTGAGCGCCGGACGCGTCCGCGAGCTGCTGGATGAAGGGAAGCTGGAAAAAGTCCGGGAGCTGGTTCCCCTGGCGACCTATGATTATCTGAAAAAGGCGGGTTGGCATGAAAGACGCGAATGAGCGGAATCATGAAACGGATTGCGCGGCTGATGACATGCTGAACCGGATTTTGAGCGCAAGGGAACGGCGCGCGGATGTTCAGCGCGGGATGCTGGCCGAGTTTGGCCGGCCGCTGATCAGTTTTACGCTCAATATCGCGGGGGCCAGAAAAACATTTCCGCTTGCGCAACAGGCCTTTTCGGAGGGCAAGCTTCAGATCGCCCGGCAGCTGGAACGGGAGGGAATACCGGTTGCCGTTTACCGCGAGATTTTCGGCGATGCCGGCTCCTGCGGCATCTGGGCGCTGGATGCGGACCCGGTGCGGATCAAGAAACTGGCGATTTCCATCGAGGAAGGAAGCGGTCTCGGGCGGCTGTTCGACATTGATGTGCTGCGCGCGGATGGAAGCGGAATTTCGCGGCGGGAGCTGGGCCTCCCGATGAGGAAGTGCCTGATCTGCGGCGCGGAGGCGCATGCCTGCGCGCGGAGCCAGAAGCATCCTGTGGAAGAGCTGATCCACAGGACGGAGGAGCTTCTGCGGGATTATTTCGACAGGCGCTTCGCGGATCAGGTGGCGGGCGCGGCGCTTCGCGCGCTGATGTACGAGGTGTCGGTGACCCCGAAGCCGGGCCTGGTCGATAGGAACAATAACGGTGCGCACAGGAACATGGATTTTTTCAAGTTCATCGACAGCTGCTCTGCGCTTGTACCGTATTTCCATGCTTTTACAATGAAAGGCATGAGGTTGAAAGGGACTCCGGGACAGCTTTTCCAAGCCGTCCGCTACACCGGCCAGGCGGCGGAGGATGCCATGTTCGCCGCAACAGGCGGCGTCAACACGCACAAGGGGGCGATTTATTCCCTTGGGCTGATCTGTGCGGCGGCAGGCAGGCTGCACCGCGGGAAGAAAAAGGCGGGGCCCGGGGATGTGACGGCCCTCTGTTCGGAGATGGCGAAGGTTTCCCTGAAGGAGTTGGAGGAGAAAAAATCCGCGCCGGAGACACACGGCGAAGCGGCCTTTTCCCGTTACGGATTTCTTGGGGTCAAGGGAGAAGCGGCAAACGGTTTTCCCAGCGTGATCCATGTTGCATTTCCCGTTCTGCGCGGCCTGCTGAAACAGGGCGTTTCCTATAACGATGCCGGGGCGGTCACCCTCCTCCACCTGATCGCAACCGTGGAGGATACGAACATTGCCGCGCGCACGGAAAAGAGAACTTATGCCGCGGTTCGGCGGAAAGTCCAAAATCTGATTGACAGCGTGACGGACACCGACGGGCTCCTTTGTGCCGCGCGCCGGCTCGACGGGGAATTTATCGCGCTGAATATCAGCGCCGGCGGCTGCGCGGATCTTCTGGCGATTGCCTTTATGCTGGTCTTTCTGTATCAGCCTGATTGAAAAAGGCTTGTGAAAATCGATGGAGAGCTTTCGGTCAGGATATCTTAAAGCTCAGGTGCAGAATATCCCGGTAAAAAGCCTGAATCGCTTTGATCGGGCTTGGCACCTTGACATCCAGGGCCACGAGTATCCCAAGCACGAGCACCAGCAGAAAGAGGATGGAATAAACGGTAAGGTCGTGCCACCGCTTGCTTTTGACCATGCCTGGCACATCGATTGCGGCAATCCCGGCGAAAGCGATCAGCACCAGCAGCAGGTTCATGCTTTCACCTCCCGGGCTCTGCCGAGCTTCCGCAGGCAGGCCACCAGCAGAGAGACAGCCGGAAGCAGGAACTCGAAGGTCAGCGAAAAGAAGGGAGCCGTGGTCGCTCCCCAATTCTTGTTTTCCATCATGGATTCGAAAACAAAAAGGGAGTAGAAGAATACAAGCGCCGCGGAAATCAGGATAAGAGGCGGATGATTTTTCGAATTCAGGGACTGCGCTGTTCCGGATGCCTGACCTTCGTGACCGGGATTTGAGAGCGGCCGCCTTTTCCCGCTCAGCATTTGGGTCAAGCCCAACACGAACGCATAAAGCAGGATGCTTACCTTTAATAAAAACAAAATTATCAGGATCACCCCATAAACGCTCTCCAACCGGGTGAGGATGTCCCCAAGGCTCACATACCGTATGGATTCAAAAGCCGGCAGCGACACGATCGAGACAAGGGGGCCCAGCGTCACAATGTCGCGCATCAGGACGATCGCCATAGACACAGAGGAAAGGACTAATCCGAGCAGAAGAGGCTTCGCGGCCTTTCCGTTCTTTCCCAGCATGGGCGTGAGCATGGTAAAGGCTAAAACCTCTCCCATTGGGACCGCCGTGACGGAGACGGTAGCCTGAACGTATTTCTGGGGCTCCAGCCGGAACAACGGTTTCAGAAACTCGGGCTGTACCTCCTTGAGGACCAGAATGGCGTTGAGGGCCAACGCTCCTGCGGAGATGATGAATAAAAGAGTGGACAGGTTGATGAGATTCTCAATTCCTTTGCGAAGCGTATAGACGCACCCGAGCAAAAACACAGCGATGGCCGCTGCGATCGGGGTTTCCGGCATCATGTGGACCGCCACGAAATTTCCAAGGTCGCGGGTATTGAGCGCAGCGAGCGATGCGAAGAAAAACAAATATAATGCGGAGATCACTTTCCCCAGAATCGGCCCGAATATGATATCGTCGATTTCGACCAGGCTCTTCCCTGGAAATTTTCGCAGCAACCCGGCATAGATGGCTACGATCGGGAGCATAAACAGCAATCCGGTAAAGGCCATGGCCCAGGAATCGTTCCGGGTCACACTGATGATGAACCCGGAACGCAGTACGGTGCCATGGATAAAGCAGAACACAGCGAATGCCAGCTCTTTTGAGGATATATTTTCCTTTTCAAGCGTCATTGCCCACCTCCGGGAACTACCGGCTCTGTCAGGCTGCCTGTGGAATGCAGCATGACATTCACCTGGACGTTCAGGCCGATCTTTGGAAATTCCCGCTCCCAGTTTTCTTTCATCTTTTCCCACTCTTCCGGATATTCCTGATGGATTGCCTCGCCGAATCCGAACACGTCGGCGGAAAGCGTTCTTGCCTGATGAAGCGCGTTTTCAATGTCGGCGCGGATTGCTTCCTTCATGAGCCCTTTCAGCATTTCGACGTTTTCCAGGCGGGACATATCTTCGTTGGTCTCGTTGCTTTCGATCGTTCCGTCCCCGTTGACCGTAAGCTCCATCCGGATCGTTCCATCCCCGTTTTTTACGGGCTTTAATTTGCTGTTGGAATCGAAGATTTCCAAAACGACCTGTCCCCACCGGGTGTCCAGGGTTTTCACTCCGCTTTTCGCCTGGTTCGTCACCCATAAAAGGCCCCTTGTCTGTGACTTGTCAAGTTCTCCGATCATTTTTCCTCCTTTGAAAACCGCAGTGTCTTCCAGCTTTATGTGCTTTTCCCCTCCGGATTCGTATACCTCTATCATCGGGGCTACGGGGGCTTTGGAACCGCTCAGCGTGGCGATGCTGAAATCGCGCAGGGTTACGACTGCCGTTTCCGAGTTGATCTCCTGGTCTTCCATCATGTCGCCGATCTGGCGCGCAGGGATTTTCTCCAAGGCGGCTTCCCCCTGCAAGATATCCGACGCCTTGCCCTTTGAGATCAGGAGATCGGCATGCAGGCGCGATTCATAATCGCGCGCGAATGCATCCAGCCCTTCCGCCATGTCCCGCTTTGCCAGATCGCTGCTGAAAATGAACACTTCATTATGCGAGAAATACGGCCTCCGGCTTTGCATATGCGTGATTCCCCGAAGGACGGAGAGCACGCTCTTGTCCGTGTAACTGATGTTGACATAGGCTTTTTCGCCGGCTCCTCCGGCTTTCGCGGTTGAGCCTGACCCGATCGCCGAAGCCTTGACCACCTGAGCCGTCAGTTTCAGCGTGTCCGGCTGATCGCCCACGTCCAGCCCGGTGCCGAGCACGATAGCCAGTGTGTTGAGCTCCCGTCTGCTCCAGCAGGAAGACAGAGACAGAATGAGAAGCGTGCAGAGCAGAACCGCGGTGGCGCGGCGCGCTTTTTCCCGGCGTTGACGGGAAAAGGATAAGGAGAAAGGCAGGAACAGCTTCCTGCCGGTTTTGACAGCTTTTTTGATCATGGCTTTCCACCTTGTTCATCTGTGCCGCCGTTCGGGGCTTCTGAATTCCGCTGGCTATCCTGTGGCTGAATCTCCTGCGGGCGGGTTTTCATGTCCCGGAGAGGGGCGCGCACGACGGTGTCTTTCAGGCCGGCCTTTTGGAATGGCGCCAAGGGCGCCAGATAATGAGCGCCGAAGGATCGCAGGGATGCGAGATGGATCAGCAGGATGAACGCGCCCATTGTGATGCCGAAGAGCCCCATGGTGGCTGCCAGGATCAGCAGGAACCATCTTGCCAGCGAGATGGCGTCCGATGCGAAGGGAATGGAAAAGCTGGATACAGCGGTGATTGCGGTGACAATGACGACCGGCGCTCCCACGATCCCGGCCTGTACGGCTGCTTCCCCCATCACCAGGGCGCCCACGATGCTGATGGTCTGTCCAATCGGCCGGGGCATGCGGACGCCCGCTTCCTGAAGAATCTCAAAAATCAGCAGCATCAGGCTCATCTCCACCGCCGCCGGAAAAGGCACACCTTCGCTGGAAGCCGCCATCGTAAACAGCAGGGTGGTGGGGATCAGCTCCTGGTGATAGGTGGTGAGCGCGATATACAGGGCGGGGGTAAACAGGCTGATCAGAAACGAGATCAGACGCAGGACGCGCATCATGGTTGCGTAATAGCTGCGTGTGATATAATCCTCCGTGTTTTGAAAGTTTTCCACGAACAGCATGGGCATCGATATCACGAATGGGGAGCCGTCCACCGCTATGGCAACCCGGCCCTCCAGCAGCTTCCCGGCGATCGCGTCCGGCTTTTCGCTGCACCAAAGGGTGGGGAAAACCGAAAAAGGGGCATCTTCGATATAATGTTCCACATAGCCCGCGGCGAGGATCGCATCGGTGTCGATTTTCTTCAGCCGGCGCTCTACCTCGCAAACCAGATTCGGATTTGCAATTCCTTCGATATAGAGGATGTTCACCTGGGTATGCGTGCGTTTTCCAATCACTGCGGAACGGATTTTGAGCGCCGGGTCTTTTATTTTCCGGCGGATCATAGATGTGTTGGTCCGCAGGTTTTCGGTAAAGCCTTCCCGCGGGCCGCGGATGGCGGCTTCGCTCGTCGGCTCGGTGATCGCTCTTTTTTCCCAGCCTTTTGCGCCGATGTCGAGGGCCTTGCAGGAACCCTCGGTCATCAGGACGGCGTCGCCCGACAGGCAGGCATCCATCACCTCGCTGTAGGTGAAGGCGGTTTTTACTTCCCCTACGGTCAGCAGCCTGTCCCGGATCTCGTCGATCCCCGAAAGGTCGGACGCTTCCTTTGCATGGAAATACCAGCCGTCGTGCATGAGCGGCTTTATGATGCTGTCGTTTATCGTGGACTGGTTTACCATTCCGTCCAGAAAAATCAGCGCCGCTTTCACCTCTGCTCCTTTGTCCTTTCCGAACGAAAACTCGCGAATGATCAGGTCGGAGCTTTCCCCGAACCTGGCTTTGACCGTGTCGAGATTCTTTTCGAGCGCAGGGGAGAGGCCCTGCGTGCTTTCCTCACTCCGCCGGCTGTCTTCATCCTCTTTTCTGTTTTGCTTATGCTGTTCCTTGAACAAACGGATCAGCTTGATGATAAAATGCATTTTTGCCAGCCCTTCATTTCCATTGGGTTATATGGCTCCGCTTTCGGAAACCACGGTTCCTTGAGAATGCCTCAAGTCGGATTTTATTTTCTGCCGTTCCAGAAAACGGCAGTGTTTTTTTTTGCGTGCGTTTATTCCTTTGAAACGGCAAAATGGCTGTTGATTCAGCCTGTCTTGGTCAACTCCACTATTTTTTACTTTTTTCCAGCATCTATTGGCTTTTACAGGAAAATAATGACTTTATCAGTCTTGCAATCCCCGTCGATGCGGAAAAAAGGCTGATCTTTACAAAACCGCCGAATGTAAAACCTTCCCAGCGAGCACCTTTGAAAAGGAAGTGCTGCGGGGAGTGAATTTGTCATGGAGGAGCTATGGGCGTAAGGGCGCAGACCGGCGGCAAACCGGTTTGCATATGGACTTTATCCACCTTTGGTTTGAAAATAAAAAGACCCGCCGGTTTCTCGGCAGGTCAGATAAGCAGGTCAGATAAGGGGATAGATCCGGATAGTCTGACTATGGATTAAATTCGATGATCCCTATGGCCATTCGGAAATTCAGTGCCTCCGCGCCGCCACCTTGACGTTGGAAAAATCGGCCTTGTCGAACTGGCGGACACAAAGGAACAGGAAAACAAGCCCGATGAGAAGAGTAATCAGCAGCCCCAGCCCGGGTGTGATCAGAAAGCCGTGGATATTGTAAGCCACGCCCTCCTGAACAAGAGCCGCGGTCGGTGTGTGCTCCATCTTCAGAGAGATGAAACGGAAGATGGATGTCAGGTAGGTCAGGGGGTTGAGATAGACCAGGGGCATCAGGAACTTCGGCATGATGGTGGTCGGGATATAGGCGCCGGAAAGAAAAGTAAACGGCATGACCACAATCGCGCTGATGATCTGGAATGAAGCGGAGTTGCGGGAGACCGTTGCGAGAAACAGGCCGATCGAGCCGAAGGTCACGCCGGCCAGCGCCATGACGCCGATCATTTCCGCCAGATGGATGGGGTCGAGTCTGAGTCCGATCAGCAGGCTGATCAGGGTGAGGAGCAGTCCCTGCAATACGGAAATGACGCTTGCGGAAAGAATGTGCCCAACGGAAATCTGCGTCCGTGAAATCGGAGCGACAAGAATTTCCCTCATAAAGCCGCTCGCTATGTCGGAGAGGATGGCGGTGGAGTTGCTGATGCTGCCCTGGAACACCGTCATGATGATGATCCCCGCGATCAGGTAATTCATGGGCTGCGCAAACCCGCTCATCGCGGATTTCATCAGGAAGGAAAAGATAAACAGGAAAAACAGCGGCATGAGGATGGTCCCGAGCAGCTGGCCCTTATCCCGTACAAAATTCAGCAGATTGCGCTTTACGATAGCGCCGACGGCATTCATGATGCTCTGATCTCCTTCCCCGTGACGGACAGGAACACGTCGTTGAGCGAGCCCTTTTTTACTTCAAAATCGATAATGCTGTTCCTAAAAAGAGACAGCAGTTCCAGTGCTTGGGATGTTTTTCCGATGTTGACGAGGAAACGCCCGCCGTCGGCCTGATAGCTGAGGGCCCCTTCGCGGAGGTAGTTCTCCATTCTTTCGGGTTCTCTGCTCCGAATGGTAAGGGTCGTGCTGGTATACTGCTTTTCGAGATTTTCCGGGGTATCGAACGCAATCAGCTTGCCGCGGTCGATAATCGCGACATGGGAACAGATTTCGGCCTCATCCATATAATGTGTCGTCAGAAAGACCGTGATATTCTTTTCCTTCTGCAATTTCCGGATATAGGCCCACACGCCGGCCCGGGTCTGCGGGTCCAGCCCGGTGGTCGGCTCGTCGAGAAAAAGGACCTTCGGAAAATGCACCAGCCCGCGCGCGATTTCAACACGGCGCTTCATGCCGCCCGAGAGACCGCCCACCGTGGCTTTTCGCCAGTCCGTCAGCTCCACCAGCGCAAGCGCGAACCGGATGCGCTCCTCCGCCTCGCTTTTCGGCACCTGATAAAAGCTGCAGTGCAGCCTGAGGTTTTCTTCGACCGTCAGTTTTTCGTCCAGCGTGGATTCCTGAAAGACGATGCCGATGTCCTTGCGGACCTTGTCCTTCTGGGCGGACACGTCGTGTCCGTTGATCCGCATCTCGCCGGACGTCTTGTCGAGAATCGTGCACAGCGTATTGATGGTCGTGCTCTTGCCGGCCCCGTTCGGGCCGAGGAAGGCAAATATTTCGCCTTCCTTGACGATGAACGAGATATCGTCCACCGCTTTGAAGTCTCCGTAACGTTTGGAGAAATGCTCCACTTCAATGATATCCTGCATATGCTTCACCTGATTTCTTTTGTCGGAACCTTTACCAGGGGAACCTGCCCGGCTTCCCGGGGAAGGCGTGAAGATCCGGGCATGGGATGCGCCCACCGAAGTGATGCCGCCTCCGCAGCTCCGCCAGATCGTCCAGTTCTTCGCCGTCCTCGCCTGTTTCCTCTTTCAGTTTGCTTAAAAGCCGATCCAGGATGTCCGAGAGCTTTTCGCGGTCTTCGTCGGACAGGCAGTCAAACAGGCTTTCGGCTTTGGCACGGCTCCTTTCGATCTTTCCGGCCTCTTTCGCGCCCGCTTTGGTCAGGATAACCTTTGCGTCGTCACCATCTCTGGAATCCAGCTCGACGAGGCCCTCATATTCCAGGCGCTCCAGCCAACTTGCAAGCCTGCTCCTGCGGATGCCCGACAGGTCGGCAAGCTCCTTTTCGCTTATCCCCGGCCTGGATTTCAGCAGCGTCAAAATTTTTTCTGCGGATAAGCCGGGGCAGGCTGGATACATATTCCGGTTCTGCACCAGGCGAAGGAGCAGACCCGCCTCGATCATCTGTTTGGATAAATCACGATCTTTGTTGCTCATTTTGTAAAACCTCGATTGTCAGAAAATTAAAAGGTACCTTTTAATTAAATTATAAAGGTACCTTTATTATTTGTCAACTGTTTTGAAAAATATTTTCGGAAATTGAAAGCCGGTCAGGCAATATCCGCCTGATGCCGGTAAATCCGGGATTCCATTCTTGACAGCGGAGGGGCCTTGTCCTATACTAAAATTGTGAAGGGGCCTTTTTGTAAGAATAAAAAGATAAAAAAATGTGTCGAGGGGAAAAATATGAGCGGCAGTCAGCATGATTTATATGAACAGCTTGTGCGTCTCGAATGGCTTCTCCGCCGTTATCGAATGCGGAATTACAGGGAGTATGGCCCGATGGCCGATCCCCATCGCGGTCAGGGGAGGGTGCTGGCCCTGCTGAAGCTGAAGCCGGATATCAGCCAGAAGGAGCTTTCCAATATTTTGGACATCCGTTCCCAGTCGCTGGGCGAACTTCTGGCCAAGCTGGAACGGAGCGGGTATATCACCCGCTCGCCTTCCGAGGCAGATCGCCGGGTGATTGAGATTCATCTGACGGATGCCGGCAAAAAGGCGTCGAGCCTGGAAGAACAGCAGCCGGATAATAACGAGCTGTTCGGATGCCTGAAGGAAGAAGAACGGGAGACGCTGTACGGCTATCTCACCCGCGTCATCGACGACCTTGGGAAGAAGCTGGGGGATGACGGCTTCGATTTGGAAAAGCATATGCTGTTTGAAAGCAGGCTGAGGGAACATTTCAATCATGGCGGCCCTCACCCTGGAGCCGGCATATTCGGAGGAAGGCCGGAGATGCATGTCCCGGGTCGGTTTTGGGGCGGAAACATCGGGGGACGGCCCAGAAAAAAAGAAAATCCCGAAGGGAAATAGCCGGGCATAAGACGCCCGGCATACCGAACCCTTGGGCGGATAAATGGGCATCATAATAGAAAGCGGCGGGCAGCTCAGGCGTCCGCCGCTTTTTTTGAAGCAGTCTGTACCGGATCGGATCGTGGAAGAGGTGGTCCTGTTTTCGGAATCTCAATTTCGTATGGCTTCGGGACATCCCTCCTTCCTGTTTTTTCAGCATATGACAAAAGCTGATCCCTGTGACGGACGGAAACAATTTGGGTTTCATCTGATCCCTTTATTTTCACCTTGACAAATAAAGAATGGAATGATATGATAATTTTGCAAAATTTAATTTTTGTAAATTTATTTTTAGGAGCGATCCCATGTCTGTCTACGATTACGAGTATCTGTCGATTGAGAATCGTCCGGTAAAAATGTCCGAATACAAAGGGAAAGTAATGCTCGTTGTCAACACGGCCAGTAAATGCGGATTTACCCCGCAGTACAAAGGGCTGGAAGAGCTTTACCAAAAGTACAAAGACCGGGGCTTTACGGTCATTGGCTTTCCCTGCAATCAGTTTATGGAGCAGGAGCCGGGCAGCGAACATGAAATCTCCGAGTTTTGCTCGGTGCGTTACGGCGTTACTTTCCCGCTGTCCAAAAAAGTCGACGTCCGCGATGAAACAGCCGTACCGCTGTATCGATACCTGACGGCGCAAAAGGGGTTTGAAGGGTTTGGCAGGGGAATAAAGGCCAAAACCATGGAACTCATGCTCAGGACCAGATATAAGGATGGCTTTTCCGACGATCAGATCAAATGGAACTTCACCAAATTCCTGGTCGATCGGGATGGAGCCGTCGTTTCCCGTTACGAACCGACTGTAGAGCCGAAGGACATTGCCGGCGATATCGAAAAATTGTTGTAAGGAGGTACCATATGAACAGAGTCGTTTACGTTTCAAGGGGCGGCAATACGAAAAAGCTCGCCGATGCCATTGCCAAAGGCGCCGGAGCGCCGGCTGTTTCAGTGGAGCATTTCGATCCATCCGAATCGGTGGACACCCTTTACGTCGGCGCATCCATTTATGCCGGAGCCATCGATGGCAGACTGCGTCGATTTTTGGCGGGTCTGAAACCGTCGCAGGTTAAGTGCGTCGTCGTGTTCGGCACATCGGCAGGCAAAAAGACGGCTTTGCCGGAAATAAAATCCATCCTTGAGCCAAAAGGCATAGGTGTCTCAAATGATGAGTTCCATTGCAGGGGCTCCTTCCTGTTCGCCAATCGGGGACGGCCGGACGGAGAGGATTTGAGACAGGCCGAGGCATTTGCAGAAAGGACTTGCAGGGAGCAGAAATGAATGATCAGATTTTAAGACTTGAAAACCAGCTCTGTTTTCCGCTTTACGCCGCGGCTAAAGATGTGGTGAACCGTTATAAGCCGCTCCTCAGCAAAATCGACCTGACCTATACGCAGTACATCGTCATGATGGTGCTGTGGGAATACAAGAGCGTCAGCGTAAAGGAACTGGGGGAACGCCTGTACCTTGATTCCGGCACCCTGACGCCGCTCCTTAAGCGGCTTGAGGGCAAGGGCTTTGTCCGGCGCGCGCGTTCCAGCAAGGATGAACGGACGGTCGATATCACGGTCACCGAAGCCGGGGAAAAGTTAAAGGAAAAAGCGGTAAAAATCCCTCTGGAAATGGCAAAGTGCATGCCGCTTTCCCCGGAGGAAGCCAAAGCATTGTATACGCTTTTATATAAGCTGCTGGACAAATGAACCGTGGATCAAAATTTGGCTGTCTGAAATCAAATTGCAATTTAGCATAATGGAGGGCTGGGTGGGAGCATAGCTTCCAAATATGCTGGGGGTAGAAAAAGAATGGCCGGAACAGCGGCACTGCCGCCCCGGCCATTCTTCTATAGACCTGCTCTTCGGGAGTAGTGAGAGATATTGTGTAATAATGCCGCTGTATCAGTTCGGTTAAAGTGCCATGGCCGCTTCATAAGCTCCCCAGATAGCGGACATCACGTTTCCCGGCCGTTCGGCATCGCCCAGCAGGTGGACACGGTCGCCCTTGACAGCTTCGTACAGGCTGTTGTCGCTCCGGTACCCGACGGACATGACCACATGGTCCGCAGGGAGTTCGACGGTGGATGGGATGCCTTCCGGCCCCACCGCAAACATCAGCTTGGCGCGATTCGCGACGTTCGGGTGGTTCTTTACCGTGACCTTCACGGCAGCCTGCCCGTTCTCATAGCTCACGAGCGAAGCGCTCTTGATAACGTCGACCTTGTAATAGTCGAGCAACTCCATCAGCATGTTGTAATTGGCCGCAGCAAGACCGAACACGTTGAGGATCGTGTCCGCCAGTTCGATGATGGTGACCTTTTTGCCCTGCCGGGCAAGCTGATAGGCGATTTCGCAGCCAGTGAGGCCGCCGCCCACCACCAGGATGCTTTCTCCTTCTACAGTGCCTTTGCGGAACGCCTCGATGGCATAGGTGACATGGCTTTCGTCAAGACCCGGTATCTCCAGTTTCCGTTCCGTTGCGCCGGTTGCGACGAACAGCTCGTCGTATTGCATCTGCCCGAGGGATTCCTCCGTGATTTTCGTGTTCAGGTGTATCCCAACGCCCAGGTTCTCCATCTGCTTTTTATACCAGGCGAGCAGACGTTTGTCGTCGTCCTTGAAATCCGGCGTCGCCGCCGCGACGAATACACCGCCGAGCTCACCGGTTTTTTCATAGAGCTCCACCGTATGGCCGCGCAGCGCTGAAACGCGCGCCGCTTCCATGCCGCCGATCCCGCCGCCCACGACCACGACGCGTTTTTTTACGGGGGCGGGCTTGATCGCATAGCTGACCTCCCGGCCGCAGGCGGGGTTCAGCGCGCAGCTGATATCCTTTCCCTGGAAGATGCGCCCGAGACAGCCCATATGACAGCAGATGCAGGGCCGCACATTGTCGAGATCGTCCGCCCGGAATTTGTTCGCAAGCTCCGGGTCCGCCAGAAGCGGCCTGCCCATGCCCATGATATCGATACGGCCATCCGCTATGGCTTTTTCCGCTACTTCCGGCTCGTCGAGCTTGCCGGCGCAGACCACAGGGATGCCGACGACCTTCTTGATCTCCGCCACGTCGTTCAGGTTGCAGGCTTTTGGCATATAGGTCGGCGGGTGCGGCCAAAACCAGGAATCATAGGATCCGTTGTCACAGTCGAGCATATCGTAGCCGGCCTTTTCAAATTCACGGGCGATCATTTTGCTCTCCTCGAGGTCGCGCCCGAACTCTTTGAAGCTCTCTCCCGGAAGCGCGCCGCGGTTAAAGGCTTTGACATAGCTTTTAACGCTGTAACGCAGCGAGACGGGAAAGTCCTTCCCGCATCTTTTCTTGATGGCCTTCACAATCTCGATGGGGAAACGCAGACGGTTCTCGAGGGAGCCGCCGTATTCGTCGGTGCGGTAGTTCATGGAGGCGATGACGAACTGGTCGAGCAGGTATCCCTCGTGCACGGCGTGGATTTCAACGCCGTCGATCCCGGCCTGCTTCGCATAGAAGGCGCCCTCGGCGAAATTATGGATATAGCGGTGGATCTCCTCTTTCGTGATGCCGGGATTTTTCTTCGAGGGGTCCCACACATTCTGAATCTCGGCCGGTGCGGGCTCCGTAGCGCCGATGCCCGCGCGGCCCGTGAGGGCCGTCATTTGCACGAAGACTTTCGCACCGTAACGGTGGATCCCTTCAGCCAGGTACTTTTGGTGTTCGATATAGGTTTCGGGGCTGTTCATGATGCAGGGCAGCCCGGGCCCCAGGGAAACGATGGGGACGAGCCCCGTGACGATGAGGCCGGTGCCCCCCTTGGCGCGTTCGATATAATAGTCGGCGCCGTCTTTTGTGTAGCTTCCGTCCGAGTTCATCAGCCGGGGAGAAAACACGCCCATCGGCATCATTGCAATCCGGTTTTTGACTTCCACGGATCCGATCCGGATGGGCTGAAACAGGTGCTGGAATCTGCTTGTCATAGAAACCATCCTCTCTTTAATGAATGATATTCGGTGAATTTGATTCTGCCAACACTTTAACACACCCCCGCCCGCCTTGTCAATGAATAGAAGTGACATCTTTACCGGATGATTTTTATGCACGTTTATGATATACTGTACGGAGAAAAATGGAAATGTGTTGAGGTTTGCTATGAAGAACAGAATGACGGCCCGTAAAAAGCAATCGCTTGAAACGAGAAATAGGATATTCCAATGTGCCACCGAGCTCTTTGCAAAAAATTCTTATGAAGAGGTTAAAATCAGCGATATTTGCCGTGCGGCGCATGTTTCCACCGGCGCGTTCTATCACCATTTTGCCACAAAGGAAGACATCCTCAACGAAGGGTATCGGGATTTTGACGAACTGGTACGAACGGCATGGGAGGGACACTCTCGGACTGATCTTTTTGATGAGATCCGCTTTTTGATTCAGTTTCAACTTGAAGCCATCTCGGCCAACGGGTATTTATTTGCCACGCAGTTTTTCAAGAATCAACTGAGCAATAAGGAGAAGTACATTCTCAATCCGGATCGGTTTTTTTATCAGAAAATCCGGGAACTTGTCGCGGAGGGAGTGGAGACGGGCAAGCTCGCGGGAGATGTGTTTGCGATCACGGAAAACATCCTGAGAGTCTCACGCGGCACGATCTATGACTGGTGCCTGCACGAAGGCTCCTATGAGCTTATCCCATGCGGGATCAGAGACATCAATCTTGTCCTTGCGTTTTATAAAAATCGGTAGCATGTAAAATTTTGTGTAAAGTCCAAATATCAGGATAAGAACAAACGTCCCTGGCATGACAAAGCCTCCATTGTCTCTTTTTCCGTCGCATATGACAATGGAGGCTTACACAATATTTTCAGCATTATTTGCCGGTCCTGCCGGAGTGCCCTTTCCGCTTACAGGGCATGGAGAGGCCGCGGTTCAACAGGCGGTTTTGATTTCGCATCGTAGGTATGTTAAAATATAAAAACATATAAGGAGGTGTCCGGGATGCCGGTCGAGCGTAAGGGGGAAAACGTCACCATCACAACGGAAAGCGGAACGATGACGGTGGCGCCGCTGAAACAGGTAAAAAGCGGGGTTTCAGACGAGGTCTTTCAGGCGTGGCTTCAGGAATGCGCAGACAGGATGAAGCCGAACCGCCGTTCCTCAGACGGGCTGGAAGCCTATCTGAGGGAACTCTGTGATCTGGAACCGCTGCCTTTGGAGCATCCGCAGGTCCGGTCCTTTTTAGACGGTTTGATCCTGAGGCATTTTGGAGATCGCCTGGAGCACCGGCCGCCGCTTTTTTCCGGCGGCATGACAGATGAGGAATTGGAAAACTGGAAGCGGGAAACCGAAGCCCGGCGGGACGAAGTCGAAAAGCTTCCGCCGGAGCGCTTCGGGCTGAAGGTCCATGGATTCCATATCCTGCATACTGAAAAAAACGAGCCGTTCATCGACGCCGACCGCCGGGAATGGTGGCAAAAGTGGGGCAATGAACATTGCAAAGACCAGAAGCCCAGCGCGGAACCGGAAGGTTATTTTTGTTATGAGGAAACGACCGGAGAAGGAAGCGGATCGGGATTCGGCGGGATCGCCTTATCCCGGAAGTCCGCGCTGTTCCTTGGCGTCTCGGAAAACGATATCGCGAGCCGCACTCCGCGTTTTTTCGGTTACGCGAGCGCCCTTATCGAGGTGGGAAAGCTCCCTTCGCTGCAGAAATTTGAAAAGGGCAGAGGCTGACTTGCATATGAAAAACGACAAGGGGAGGAGGCGCAGAAAAATGGCAGCGGTTTTCTTGATTCTGCTTGCCGCTTTTTCCCTTTGGATTTATTGGGGCAACACCTCCATCCAAACGACGCAGGTCCGTATCGCCAGTAAAAAAATCCCGGCGTCCTTCCATGGGTTCCGGATCGTCCAGATATCCGACCTTCACAATGCAGAGTTTGGAAAGCATCAAAGCAGGCTGCTCGGCGCGGTGAAAGAAACGTCATCGGACCTGATCGCCGTCACCGGCGATTTGATCGACTCCCGCCATACGGATGTTGAGAAAGCGATGGATTTTATCGTCGGCGCCGTCCGGATCGCCCCGGTCTATTATGTGACGGGCAACCACGAAGCGAGGACCGGTCAGTATGCCATCCTGAAAAAGAAGATGGAGGATGCCGGCGTTTCGATCTTGAAAAATGAAGGCGCCGAGATTCGCCGCGGCAAAGATTTCATCCGCCTTCTCGGCCTGGAAGACCCCGCGTTCGCCGATCAACGCGGCTCAAATGCGGAAAATGCCGCTCTGGTCGGCGCAAAGCTGAAGAGCATGCAAAGCGAGGACGGCGCATACACTGTCCTGCTCTCCCACAGGCCGGAGCTGTTTGATGCCTATGCGGCCAACGGGATCGATCTGGCCCTGTGCGGACACGCTCACGGCGGGCAGATCCGCCTTCCTTTGATCGGCGGGCTGTTCGTGCCGAACCAGGGGCTTTTCCCGAAATATTCCGAGGGAGTCCATGAAAAAGGCCAGACAAAAATGGCGGTCAGCCGTGGGCTGGGGAACAGCATCGCTCCCGTGCGCATCAACAACCGGCCCGAGCTGGTCGTCATCACATTATCCACGGAATGAAAAAGGAAACGGGAATGGATGTGAAATGCCCGCCTGAAAGTTTTATCGATCTTTTCAGAAATATGACCTCTCAGGGAACAGCGGTTCGGCTGTCTGCTGGGAGGTCAATGTTTTCGTAAAAACAGGTATTGGGATCGCCCTTTCCGTTATGTCTTTCCGTCCTCCCTGAAAATCAGCGCCCGCTGTCTCGCTGAGGAAAACGATCTAACCTTTCAGTCCGTGAGATTGTCTCTCCATATCTTCTATTACGATGTCGTAAATTTCACCAAGGGAAGCACAATATTCCAGCACTTTCCATGGAGTGTTGGTGTGGAAATGAATTTTAATAAGGTCTTCGTCCCCGATGGCCAATAAACAGTCGCCCTCAATGTTGTGGGAAATATACTCGTTTATTCTGTCGTCTGAAAGATTTTCCCCGTCGATTAATAGCTGCGTATCATATCTGTATTTGAGCATGGTATCCTCCTGCTTTTTGTAGCCCTGTATCGGGTTGACGGTGTGAGAAATCAACTTCAGCGTCGTGCCGGCGGCCGATTTCCGGTGAGCTTCCGCAGTCACTTCCGCCGTCCCGCCCAACATCAACGCCTTCCTCATCACGGAGACGACATCGCGATTGCCTGCCGAAAATCCGGCTGCAGATACGTCTTTTTGTGATCAGTGCTTCCTGCCGTGGCTT